>JAABUK010001354.1_pt1 | contig 47177 bp, 44 predicted proteins | sample 5559141 | NCBI WGS metagenome assembly JAABUK01 (sample SAMN10711869, study PRJNA513367) | rock metagenome | isolation source: Antarctica rocks | place: Antarctica: Victoria Land, Pudding Butte nord | collected 2016-01-03 | reverse complement strand
CGCAAAAGTCGAAAAAAGAGCTCGGCGAATCAAGCGAACAGACCAAAAACGGCCGAAGACGGGGCTAAGGCCTTCGCAAACCTTGATCTGACGACGGTTTCGTCGCGAAATTCCGCAACCTGTTAGTGCGGCTCGGCGCTTTTTCGCTCTCGCATCGCGTTTGGGTTTGGGCGGGGGGTTGTCGGGGGTGGGCGCTCGCTTCGCTTCGGTTCGGCGGGCGGCTCGGCTTGGAGGCCGGGGCGCGCGTCGTGCGGCGCGAAGTGAAGCGGCGGGTTGCCCGCGCGAGAACGAGCTCGGATCGGGCGACGAAGTGACATCTTGGCGTGGCTCTGCGATGGGAAACGAACACGGTTGGACGGGAATGGTATGGTAGTCAAGCGCTTGATGGGATTCGTTGCGCTCTTGGCGCTGCTCGTCGGGGTCGGGTCGGTCGCGGGGGCCGCCTCGACGGGTGTGGATGAGATCGGGTTCGTCGATCAGGGGGCGCTCGCGAGCGACGGGGCGTTCGTCGATGCGAACCGGTCGCTGCAGGCATACAAGGCGCAGCTCGATCAGCAGTTCGTCGCACGGATGCGCGGCGTGCACGGCCAAGCCGAGCAGGCTCGGGTCGCTGCGGAATTCCAGGCCAAGCTCGCGGCGCAGCAGCGAACGGTGCTCGCGCCGCTCTTCGGGCGCGCGCAGGCGGCGATCGCCTCGGTCGCCTCGAGCGATTCGCTCTCGGTCGTGCTCGACAAGCGGATCATGATCGCGGGCGGCCACGACGTGACGCCCGACGTGCTGCGCGTGATGGCGGGTCCGGGCGGCGTGCCGCCGCCGGCGAGCTCGCCGCCGCCCTCGACCGTGGGCTACGTCGACCAGTCCGCGATCGACGCGATCCCGCAGTTGCGCGCCGCCAACGACGAGGTCGCGCGGTTCGAGGCGCGCGCCCAGCAGGACGCGCGGGCGAAGCTGACGGGCGCGAAGACCGACGCCGATCGACGGGCGGTGCTCGCGCGGGCGCAGAGCTCGGTCGAGGCGGAGCAGAAACGCGTGATCACGCCGCTCGTCGACAAGACGCGCGCGGCCATCCAGTCCGTCGCGCAGAAGCGCAATCTGGTGCTCGTCGTCGATCGCTCGAATCTCATCTACGGCGGCACCGATATCACGAGCGATGTCTCCGCGGCGCTCAAGTAGCCTCGGCGCGCTGACGCTCGTCGCGCTCGCGGCCGGTTGCGCGCGCGGCGGCGGCACGGCGGCGCCCCTCGGGAGCGCGAGCCCGACGCCCGGCCCGAGCGCCATCGCGAGCATTGTCGCGAGCGGCGGAAAGGTCGGCTTCGTCGAGATGCCGTTGCTCGTGCGCGCGCATCCGCTCTACCCGCAGCTCGCGCACCTCGACGAAGATGTCCAGGCCCTCGAGCTCACCTCGGCGCCCGCCGGGCTCGCGAATTCCGGCGACGAGATCCTGCGCGCGGAGCACCAGCTGCAGGGCGAGCTCGATCGCGCGGCCGCCCAGACGCGCGTCGCGCTCGCGGGCGATCAGCGCGAATACTCGGCGCGCGAGCGCGCCGCGATCGCGGCGGCACTCGCGTCGTCGCGCGCGGCGACGGGCCCGAGCGGCGAGTCGATCGCGAACTCGCTGGCGCGCGAGGCGCAGGTCCAGTCGGCCGCGGCCGCCGATGCCGGGAGCAAGAACTTCCAAGCATATCGCGGGCAGCTCGTGGACCAGGACCGGCGCGCGGTGATGGCGTTGCAGCACGCGCTCGCCGAGCGCGCGACCCGCGAGTATGCGGCGCGCGTCGAGGCGACGCAGCGCAAGGAAGCCGACGCCGCGCTCGCGCTCGCCACCGCCCACGCCGCCGAACGGTTGTCGCTGCGCACGCAGCTCTCGAACCTCGCCCTCGACGACACGGCGCGCGCCGAGACGCGCGCGAAGCTCAACGCGCTCGACCGCTCCGAGGCCGACGCGATGGCGAAGATCCGCAATCGCGATCAAGCGACGCTCGCGGAGCAGCGGCGCGTGCTGCGCGCCGGAATCGATCGCGAGCTCGCGGTCGAGGTCGCGAAGATTCGGCGCCGGACGGTCGCGAGCATCGACGCGCGCGACGTCGCTGCGAGCCGCACCCTCGGCCGCGCGCTCGGGCCCCTCCCGGGCGCGGGCGGGACGCCGCTTCCGCCCGACGTCTCGCCCGAGCTGCGCGCGCGACTCGCGAAGCTGCATGCGACGTACCAGCACGACTTCAACACCGACGCCGCGCGCGAGATTGGCCGGTTCCAGAAGACGCGTGCGGATCTGACCGCGCGCTTCAAGTCGCTCGCCGCGGGCGACGCGAAGTCACGTCGTGACGCGCAGCAGGCGATCGCCAAGTTGCAGAATCAGCGCGCGGATCTCTACGCGTCGATGGTCGATCAGATCGACCGCGAGGTCAGCGCGCTCGCCCGCAAGCGCGGGATCGACGTGGTCGTCTCGGGCGTCCTCTCGTCCGCGAGCGCCGTCGACCTTACCGCCGCCGCCAAACCCGAGATCGAGAGCCTGCACGAATGAGCCGCCCCCTCCTCTGCGCCGTCCTGCTCGCCGCGCTCGCCGGGTGCGCGAAGCCCGCGCCGCCGCCGATCGCGACGGTCGATCTGCAGCGCATCCAAGCGAATTGGCCGAAGTTCATCAACTACAGCAATCAGCTCGCCGCCGATACCGCCGCGATCGAGCAGTCTGCGGCGCCGGCGGAAGAGAAGCAGCGGCGCATGGAATCGCTGCGCGCGCAGTTCGTGAGCGAGCAGAACGAGATCACGGACGACGTCCGCGAAGCCGCGCAGCGCGTCGCGGCGCAGAAGAGCATCAAGCTCGTGCTGACGCGGCAGTACGTCGGCTACGGCGGCGTCGACATCACGGGCGACGTCGAGCGGGATCTCAAGATCGTCGAGACGCCCGCGAAGTCATGACGCTCGGCGCAATCGCGCGGCGGCTCGGCGGCGAGGTGCGTGGCGATGCGGCCGCGGCGATCGAGCGGATCGCCGCGATCGACGACGTCGATGCGACATCGCTGACGTTCGCGACGGACGAACGCTACCTGCGGCGCGCGCTCGCCTCGCGCGCGGCGGCCGTTCTCACGGAGCCCGCGCTCGCGGACGCCGTCGGCGCGACGGCGAAGCCGCTCGTCCTCGTCGACTCGGCGCGTGCCGGGCTCGCGACGCTGCTTGCGGATCTCGCGCCGCCGCGGCCCCTTGGGCCCGCGCGCCATCCCTCCGCGATCGTCGATCCGAGCGCGACGCTCGGCGACGACGTCGTCGTCGGGCCGCTCGTCACGGTCGGCGCCGGCGCGAGGATCGGCTCGCGCTGTGTGCTCGCGGCGGGCGCGCACGTCGGCGACGGCGCCGTGCTCGGCGAGGACGGCACGCTGCATCCGCGCGCGATGCTGCTCGCGGGCTGCGTCGCGGGCGCGCGCCTCGTGCTCCAGGCAGGCGCGATCGTGGGCTCCGACGGCTTCGGGTACGTCTTCCTCGACGGCCGGTTCGCGAAGATCCCGCAGGTCGGGAACGTCGTGCTCGGCGACGACGTCGAGATCGGCGCGAACGCCTGCATCGATCGCGCACAGACGGGCGCGACGACGATCGGCGACGGGACCAAGATCGACAACCTCGTTCAAGTCGCACACAACGTGCGCATCGGTCGCAACTGCGGCGTCGCGGCGCTCGCGGGCGTCGCGGGGTCGACGACCGTCGGCGACTACACGGTCATCGGCGGCCAGGCGGGCGTCAACGGCCACATCGCGATTGGCGCGCGCGTCACGATCGCCGGCGGCACGCACGTGTGGAACGACGTCCCGGGCGGCGCGACGGTGAGCGGCGCGCCCGCGCAAGACCATCGCGCGGAGCTGCGCAAGCAGGTTCGCATCAAGAACCTCGACAAATTGGTCGAACGCGTGAACGCCTTGGAACGCCCGTGACTAAGCAGCGAACGCTCGAATTGCCGGTAACGTTCGGCGGCGTCGGGCTCCATACGGGCGTCGACGGCAGCACGACCGTGCACCCCGCGAAAATCGGTACAGGACTGGAGTTTTCGCTCGGAACGGTGACCTTTCCGGCTCATGCCGAGTACGTCGTCGAGACGCGTCGGGCGACCGTGCTCGGTCGCGACGGTGCGACCGTCTCGACCGTCGAGCATCTCCTCTCCGCGCTCTTCGTCGCGGGCATCACGAACGCGACGATCGAGGTCCGGGGGCCGGAGATCCCGATCCTCGACGGCAGCGCCGCCGCGTTCCTCGCGGAGTTCGCGCGCGTTGGCACGGTCGCGCAGGACGCGCCGCGCGCCGAGCTCCGACTCGACCGGGCGCACGTCTTTCGCGATGGCGACGGCTATCTCGTGCTCGCGCCCGCCGACGCGTTTCGCGTCCGCTTCGCCGTCGACTTCGCGCCGCCGGTCGGCGCGCAGTTCGTCGACGCGCGCGTCGAGCTCGAGAGTTACACGCGCGAGATCGCGGCCGCTCGGACGTTCGGCTATCTCCATGAGGTCGAGGCGCTGCTCGCCGCGGGGCTCGCGCGGGGCGGCTCGCTCGACAACGCGCTCGTGTATGGGCCCGAAGGCGCGCTTGCGCCCGAGCGGTGGCCGAACGAGGTCGTGCGGCACAAGGTGCTCGATCTCGTCGGCGATTTCGCGCTCCTCGGGGCGTGGCCGCTCGCGGACGTCGTCTCGATCAAGAGCGGCCATCGGCTGCACGCGCTCGCGACGCGCGCGCTGCGCGCGGACCTCGGCGCGTCGTCTGCCGTCGCGTTGCACGCGTGAGCGACGCCCAGAGCATGGATATCCTCGAGATCATGGCGGTGCTGCCGCATCGCTATCCGATGCTGCTCGTCGATCGCATCACTGCCTTCGAACGCAACGTGCGCGCCGTCGGCTACAAGAATCTCTCGATGAACGAGCAGTTCTTCCAGGGGCACTTCCCGGGCTTGCCGATCATGCCGGGCGTGCTGATGATCGAGGCGCTCGCGCAGCTCGGCGGCACGATCATCCTCGGGCCCGACGACTTCCGGCGGCGCATCGCGTTCCTCACGGGGATCGACAAGGCGAAGTTTCGGCGGCCCGTGCTGCCGGGCGACCGCTTCGACATGGAGACGACGCTCTTGAAGTCGCGCTCGGGCATCGGCTGGGTCGCGGCGGAGGGCAAGGTCGACGGCAAGCTCGTGTGCTCGGCGCAGCTGCAGTTCGCCGTGACCTTCGTCGAGGATTTCGGGCTCGATGCGACGGTGCTGCACCTGTGATCCATACGAGCGCGGTCGTGCATCCCAAGGCCGACATCAGCGCGGGCGCGGAGATCGGGCCGTTCTGTGTCGTCGGCGAGACCGTCAAGATCGGCGCGCGCACGAAGCTCCTCGCGCACGTCGTCGTCAACGGCTACACGACGATCGGCGAGGACAGCGAGATCCATCCGTTCTGCTCGATCGGCTCGCCCTCGCAGGACCGCAAATTCCACGGCGAGCGCTCGTACACGACGATCGGCGATCGGACCGTGCTGCGCGAGTACGTCTCGGTGAACCGCGCGACGGGCGAGGGCCAGACGACGTCGGTCGGCGACGACTCGCTGCTGCTCGCCTACGTCCACATCGCGCACAACTGCGCGATCGGCGATCACGTGACGATGTCGTCGACGGCGCAGCTCGCGGGCCACGTCGTCATCGAGGACTACGCGACCGTCGGAGGCCAGACGGGCGTCCATCAATTCGTGCGCATCGGCCAGCACGCGATGGTCGGCGGAATCACGCGCCTCACGCGCGACGTGCCGCCGTTCTTTCTCGTGGAGGGGAATCCGGCGCAGCCGTACGGTCTTAATTCGGTCGGCCTGCGCCGCGCGGAGTTCACGCCCGAGATCGTCTCGGAACTCAAGGAGTGTTACCGCATCCTGTATCGGTCGGGCCACAACATCTCGCAGGCGAAGGATGCGATGCGCGAGATCGTGCGCAGCGATCAGGGCCGGGAGCTGCTGGCGTTCATCGAAGCGCCGTCGGAGCGCGGCATCGTGAAGTGAGCCCGCCGCTGCGAATCTTCGCGGCGACGGGTGAGGCTTCGGGCGACATGCTCGCGGCGACGCTCGCCGACGCGATCCGCGAATTCGCCCCGGACGCCGCATTCTCGGGCGTCGGCGGCGACCGCATGGCTGCGGCGGGCTTCGCGCTCGTCACCCGCACGACGGGCTGGGCGAGCCTCGGCCCGCTCGCGGCGCTGCGCCGGATCCCGCCGCTCGTGCTCGACGTCTTCCGGCACGCGCTCGCCCTCCGCCGCGATCCCGTCGATCTGGTCGTGCTCATCGATTTCGGCGCCTACAACGTGCGCTTTGCGCGTGTGCTGCGCGCGCTCGGCTACGTCGGTCCGGTCCTGTACTATTTCCCGCCCGGCGCGTGGCTCGATTCCGCCGAGAAGGCGCGGCTCGTGGCCGGGAATGCGCTGCCGCTCACGGCGTTCGCCCATCAGCGCGATTTCTACACGGGCCTCGGCCTGCCGATCGCCTGGTTCGGCCATCCGCTCGGCTCGCTCGTGGCACCGCGCGCGCCGCGCGCCGCGACGCCGCCGGACGGCGGGACGGTCGCGCTGCTGCCGGGGAGCCGGCGCGGCGAGATCGAGCGCCACCTCCCGCTTTTACTGCGTGCGAGCGAGCTCGTGCGCGCGCGCCGACCGCACGCGCGGTTCTCGCTCGCGGTCGCCGACGACGAGGGCGCGGGCCACGTCACGCGCGTGCTCGCCGCCCATCCGGGGATGCCGCCGCCCGCGCTCGTGCGGGGCGCGCGCGTGGCGCTCGACGCGGCCGACGCGGCCTGGATCGCCTCGGGCACCGCGGTGCTCGAAGCGACGCTGCGCGAGGTGCCGACGGTCGCACTTTACACGCTCTCGCCCGCGCAGGCCGCGATCGGCCGCCGCGTCTGGCTCGATCGCCATCCGTACATCACGCTGCCGAACATTTTGCTCGGCCGCGAGATCGTGCCCGAGCTCCTCCAGGAACGCTGCACGCCCGAGCTCTTGGCGACATCCCTGGAAGCGGTGCTCGCAGCCCCCGCGGCGCAACTCGCGGGCATGCGTGAGGTCCGCCGCACCCTCGGTCCCCCGGATGCCCTGCGCCGCTGCGCGGCGTTCGCCGTCGCCGCCGCGCGCGCGGGGCGCGCGGCGTGAGCGCGCTGCGGCTTTGGCACACCTCGGACCTGCACGACCACGGCGGCATCGCGCCGCGGCTGCACGCGCTGCGCGCCGCGGAACCGGGGCTGCTCTTCGATAGCGGCGACTCGCTGCGCGGCAGTCAAACGGTGTACCACCGGCGCGAGCCGATCATCGCGGAGATCGACGCCGCGGGCTACGACGCCCAGGGCATCGGCAACCGCGAGTTTCACTACCTTTTCCCGCTGCTCGCCGCGCGAGCGAAGAAGATGGCGCATCCGCTGCTGTGCTCGAACCTCGTCGACACGCGCGGCCGGGCGTTGCCGTTCGAGCGCGAGCGGAGCTTCGCGTGGGGCGACTGGAAGCTGCGCGTGTTCTCACTGCTCGTCGTGCAGTATCCCGAAGGGTCGCCGTGGGAGCGCCTCTTCGGCTGGCGCTTCCTCGATCCGGTCGCGGTCGCGAAGGCGTACGCCGAGACGACGCCCGACGACACGACGCTCGTGTGCCTCTCGCACGTCGGCCTCGAGGTCGATCGCGAGCTCGCCGAGGCCGTGCCGCGCCTCGACGTTATCCTCGGCGGCCACAGCCACGACACACTGCCGTTTCCCGAGTTCGTTGAGGGCGTGCCGATCGTCCACGCGGGGCCCTACGGCGCCTTCGTCTCGCGCACCGAGCTTGCGCGGGAACCCGGCGCCGTGCGCGCGCGGCTCTCGCGCTTCGATCTCGTCCCGCTGCTGACGGCCGCCGCCGCGTAGGCGGCGTGCGCCGGATTCTCTTCGTCGCCAACGGTCACGGCGAGACTGCGATCGCCGCGCGGCTCGGCCGCGCCGTGCGCGACCGGCTCGGCGGCGAGCATCTCGTCGCCGACCTCTTCCCGCTCGTCGGCGACGGGTCAGGCGTCGCGGGCGAGCTGCGCGTCGTCGGACCCACGGCACTGATGCCGAGCGGCGGGCTCGTCGCGATGGGGAACGTCCGCGCGTTTGCGCGCGATCTCGGGGCTGGGTTCGTGCCGCTGTGGGGCCGCCAGGTCCGCTTCGCCCGCGACGCGGGCGCGCGGTACGACGCGTTGATTGCCGTCGGGGATGTCTACGCGCTCGGGATGACGCTGCTGAGCGGCCGCCGGCCGATCTTCGTCGGCACCGCCAAGAGCGCGTACGTCGCGCCCTATGGACCATTCGAGCGAACGCTGCTGCGCCGCGCCCGCGCCGTGTTCGTGCGCGACGAGGTGACCGCCCGGATGCTGCGCGACCGGCGCGTCGATGCCGTGGCGCCGGGGAACGCCATCGTCGATCTCGTCGAGGAGCTGCCGCCCGCGGTCGCCGAGCCGGCGCTCGGGCTGCTGCCGGGCAGCCGCGCCGAAGCGTACGCGGATGCCGTGCGGCTCGCGCGCGTCGCCCGCGAGCTCGCCGCGCGCGGCGGACCCGCGGTTGCCCTGCTCTCGCTCGCCCCGACGCTCGACGGGCGGCGGATGGCGGCGGGGCTCGCGGCGGACGGCTGGGATCTCGCGCCCGGCCGCGAGCCCGGCGTGCGCTTCGTCGCGCAGTCCGGCGGCGCGCGGCTGCTCGGCTGGGAGGGTCCCTTCGGCGCGCTGCTCGCCGCGAGTGCCGTGACGCTCGGGCAGGCTGGAACAGCGAACGAGCAGGCCGCGGCCGCCGGGCTGCCCGTCGTCGCACTCGCGAGCCGGACGAGCGGCCGGACCGACTGGTACCGGATGCGCCAGCGGCGCTTGCTCGGCGAGGCGCTGCTGCTCGTGCCGGAGGATCCCGCCGAGGCGGCCGAGGCGATCGCCGCGCTCGGGCGCGACCCGATCCGGCGCGCACGGATGGGCGCAACTGGGCGCGAACGGATGGGCCGGCGCGGCGGCGCGGCCGAGATCGCCCGCGTCGTCGCGGAGAGCCTCGCGTGAACGTGCGCTCGGGCGCGCTTGCGATGGGCTTCGCGGCGCTGCAGTTCTATACGTCCTTCGCGGCGCTCTCGAGCGTGCCGCCGGTTGGCTACCTCTTCCTCGGGCGGGCGGGCGCGGCCGTACTCGTCGCAGCCTTCGCGGCGGCCGGCGTCGCTTGCGGCGCGCTCGCCGCCCGTGAGGGCGCGCTGCTGCGGCCGAGCGCGAGCCGTGCGGCGCTCGGAGCGTGGCTCGGAGCGGCGTTGCTCGCGGCGGTCCTCGGCCTCGACCCGCCGACGGCGTTTGCGGTCGTTGCGATGATGGCGCTGTCGGCGGCGATCCATCTCGGGCTCGTGCGCTGGTTCGGGCGGCCGGGCGTCGCGCGCGCCGTCGTCGGCACGTTTCTCGTGACCGGCATCGCCGCGAGCGCGTTCGGCCTCGCCGCCGAGATCGCGCGCTGGCCGAGCGCGCTCTGGACGCTCAATCACGGCCGCGCGGCAGGCGTCTTCGTCACGGCGAACCAGTTCGCGGCGTACCTGATTGTGCTCGGCTTCGTGGCGCTCGGCGCGGCGCTCGCGGACGGTCCGGTCCCGCGGCCGCTCGCGGCGAGCGCGGCGCTCTTCGCGGCGGCGGCGCTCGTCGCGACGCTCTCATTCGCGGCGCTCGCGGGCGCCGTCGCGGCGGGTATTTGGTACGCGCTGCAGTTCGCGGCCGTGCCGCGCCGCGCGGTCGCCGCCCTCGCCGTGCTCGCCGTCGTCGCGATCGTGGCCGTGGGCCGGGGCGCGCACGATCCGGGCGAGGGGCTCGACCGGCTACGGACCTGGCGCGCCGGCGTTCGGGTGGCCGAGCTCTTTCCGCTCACGGGCGCGGGGCCGATGGGCTATTGGCGAGCGTATCCGGCGGTTCGGCCGCCCGACGGCGATCCGCCCGGATCGTTCGGTGCGCTCCACCCGCACGATGCGTATCTGTCGCTTGCGGCCGATACCGGAATCATCGGGTGCATCGCCTTCGTTTACGGGACGGGTCGGCTCGTCCGCGCCGTCCGTGTCGCGCTGCGCTTCCGCTCGCGCCTCGAGCGCCGCTTCGTGCTCGGCGTGTGCGCCGGGCTCGGCGCCGCACTCGTCCAAGGGCTCTTCGACACCATCGGGATCGTCCAAATGACCTTCGTCTGGATACCGTTCGCCGGGCTCGCGCTTGCCGCCGCGACCGCAGGGCTGCCCGCACGGAACGCCGCGTGAGCGGCACGCCCGGGTTCCGTAGCGCGTTTGCGGCGGCGAGCGCGTGTCTGCTTTCCGCGGTCGGTTGCGCCGGCGGTTCGGGCGGCTCGAGCGCCGGGTCGACCGGCTCCCCGGCCGCGCGGCCGTCATCGCCCTCGCCCGGACCCACGGCGACGTCGCTTCCGATCCGCTTCCACTCTGCGAGCAAGGGCAAGAACGACGTCTCGCTTTCCAAGGAGGTCGGCGGCCACAAGATCTACGATCTGCGAGCGGTCTCGGAGACGGGTCAGTATCTCGGTAGCAATACGGGGCGCAGCGACTTCACGGATCCCGTCGTGACGTTCTACGAGCGCTCGGGCGGGCGCATCGTCGCACGGGCCCCGGCGGGAACCATCGTCGAGAAAGACAAGACCGTTCAGATGAGCGGCGGCGTCACGGCGAAGACCGACGACGGCAAGACGCTCGCGAGCGACACGTTGCGCTACGACGATGAGACGCAGCAGCTCGACGGGGACGGCAACGTCTCGCTGACGACGCCCGCGGGCGAAAAGCTCACGGGCGACGCCTTCCAGTGGAACCTGCGCACGGGCAAGCTCGACATGCAGGGCGCGCGATGATCGCGCGCCGCACCGCACCGGCGGGCCGCCGCATCGTGCTCGACAACCTCGTTAAACGCTATGGGCCGCGCACGGTCGTCGGCGGCGTCACGGCCTTCATCGACACGGGTGAGGTCGTCGGGCTCCTCGGTGCCAACGGCGCGGGGAAGACGACGACGTTCTACATGGTCGTCGGTCTCGTAAAGCCCGACGACGGCCGCGTCGCGCTCGTGCGCGATGGCGTCGTTTTCGACATGACCGACTCGCCGATGTTTCGGCGCGCGCGCCTCGGAATCGGCTACCTCGCGCAGGAGAACTCGATCTTCCGGAAGCTTTCCGTCGGCGACAACATCCGGCTGATCTGGGAGATGAACGGCGTGCCGCGCAAGGAGCAGGAGCGCCGCTTGCCCGCGCTCCTCGAGGAGTTCGGGCTCGCGCGCTTCATCGATGCGCGCGGCGACTCGCTCTCGGGCGGCGAGCGGCGGCGCGTCGAGATCGCGCGCGCGATCGCGACCGAGCCCGCCTTTCTGCTGCTCGACGAGCCGTTCACCGGCATCGATCCCATCGCGGTGGCCGACATCCAGCTGATGATCCGGCAGCTGCGCGACCGCGGGCTCGGCGTGCTCATCACGGATCACCAGGTCCGCGAGACGCTCGCGATCGTCGACCGCTCCTACATCCTCAACGACGGCAAGATCATCGCCGAGGGCGACGCCGAGGCCGTGCTCGCCTCGCAGGTCGCCCGTGACGTCTACTTCGGCAAGGAGATGCGGCTCTGACGACCACGGACATGCGGCGACCGGGCGCGACGACGGGCCTACGCGGTCTCGCCGGGGCGCTGCTGCAGCCGCGCACGCTCGACCGCTACATGGTCGCGCAGCTCATCGGACCGTTCCTCTTCGGGCTCTCGGCGTTCACGCTGATCTTCGCGGCCGTTAACGTGCTCGCGATCTCCAAGCTCGTCGGCGAGCAGCACGCGCCGATCCCGATCGCGATCGCCTACTTTCTCTGGCAGCTCCCGCAGATCGTCATCACGGTCTTGCCGGTCGCGATCCTCCTCGGCACGCTCCTCGCGCTGCTGCGGCTCTCGAGCGACAGCGAGCTCACCGCGATGAAGGCGGGCGGCATCTCGCTCGTACGTGCCGTGACGCCGATGCTCGTCGTCGGCTTCGTCGTGTCGCTCGCCGCGCTCGTCATTCAAGAGTCGGTCGTCCCGTACGCCAACGATCGGTCCGCCTACCTGCGCGATCAGGCGATCCGCCGCGTCGGCGGCTTTGGCAACGGGAGCCACACGGTCGTGACGCCGCTGCCGGACGGGGGCCGCCAGCTCACCTACTTCAAGGGCTTCGATCCGCGCACGCAGGCGCTCGTCGACGTGACGATCCTGACGTACGATCGCACGGGCCGCGTCACGGGCCTGCTCGAGAGCAGCCGCGGCCGCTACGTTCCCCCGCGCTGGTCGTTCGAGGATGCGCGGGAGCTCCACGTCGGCGCCGACGGCGTCACGCAGTCCTACGAGCCGCTGGTTTCGATCGACGTCGGCGAAAAGCCGAGCGAGCTGCAGTTGCGCGCGCTCGACAACAATCGCGAGACGATGAGCCGCGCGCAGCTGCGGACGGTGATGGCGTCCAATCAGCTCTCAGGCGATGAGATCCGGCAGTATCAAACGACGTATGACGGCAAGCTCGCACGGCCGTTCGCGTCGTTCATCTTTACGCTCATCGCCATTCCGTTCGGGCTGCGGCCCGCGCGCGGTGGTGGCGGCATGGGCGCGGGCTTCGGGCTCGCGCTCGTCATCGCGTTCGTCTACTTCGTCGTGACGAGCGTGAGCCTCGCGGTCGCGGGCGGCACGGCGCTCGGCGGGCGCGCGACGCCGCTGATCGGCGCCTGGCTGCCCAACGTCGTCTTCATCGCGATCGGCGCCATGTTGCTGCGCCGCGCGGCGCGTACATGATGGCGCTTCCGGAGACGGGACCGTAGATGGGTTACCTCGGCGGCGCGCTGCTGATTCTCGGGATCGTCCTCGTCGCTGGGTTCGTCGCCTACATCGGCGACCGCGTCGGGCATCAGGTCGGTCGCAAGCGCATGACGCTCTTCGGCCTGCGGCCGAAGTACACGTCCACGATCGTCGCCGTCGCGACCGGCATGACGATCGCACTCGTCGTAACGGGCACGGCGCTGCTGGCCTCGGGCTACGCACGCGCCGCGTTCTTCCATCTCTCCGAGATCAACAATCGCGTGAACTCGCTCGAGGCGCAGGCGCAGGCGCTCGATCGCGCGCGTAACAGCAACATCATCATCGCGCGCGGCCAGCCGCTCTCGACCCAGTTCCTGCTGCTCTCGCCCGACGAGAGTAAGGCGACGCAGTTCGACGCGCTCTCATCCTACTTCACCGCGGTCGTCTCGGCGCTCAACCGGCGCTACGTGCCGCTTGGGCTACGACCCGATGCGAGCCGTGCAGCGGATCCCACGGTCGCGGCGGAGCTGCACGCCGTGCTCGACGACCAGACGACGCAGGGGTTTCTGCTGCGCGGCAAAGTGCTGCTCGTGGCCGTCGCCGATTACAACCTCTTCGTGAACGACCGAATCAGTTTCACGTTCGCGCCATACGCGGATCAGATCGTCTTTCACGCCCGCCAACCGATCACGAGCATCGAGATCGAAGGCGGCACGGCGATCAACCCGAACTTCGCGTACGGCCAGCTCGTCTCGGCGGTGCGGCAGATTGCGATCGAGCGTGGCATGCCCGCGTTCGCCGCGACCGTCATTCCCACGCTCACGACCGCGGAGGTCACGCAGACGAGTCGCGATATCCACGCGGGCCACGGCCGCTTCTACATCGTCGCGAACGGGACCACCGACGTCTTCCCGCACACGGGCGACGTGCCGATCGCCTTCACGCTGCGCCGGAAACCGCGATGAGACCCGTGCTCGGCATCGACCCCGGCACGCACAAGTGCGGCTGGGCGCTCGTGAGCGCGCCGGGCATGCCGCCGCTTGCGCTCGGGATCGTCGCGCTCGCGGTCTTCCCGGAGGCGTTCGCCGAGCTGGTTCGTACGCAGGCGCCGCGCGCCATCGCGCTCGGCCGCGGAACCAACGCCGCGGCCGTGCGCGCGATGATGGCCGTTGCGAGCGAGTTGCCGATCGCGCTCGTCGACGAGCGCGAGACGACGATCCGCGCGCGCGCGCGCTACTTCGCGGCGAACCCGCCGCGCGGGTGGCGCCGGATCGTGCCGCGCGGCATGCTGCTGCCGCCACGGCCGATCGACGACTTCGCGGCGGTGCTCATCGCCGAGCGATTCCTCGCCGGCGAGCCCGCGGTGCCGTGAGGCCGATGCTTCGGCGCGTTCTCGCCGCGGCGTTCGCCGTCGTGCCGCTGCTGTGCGGTCCCGCGCCGGCGGTCGCGACGCCGTTCGCCGACGTTCCGACGAGCTCGTGGGCGTATGCCGACGTCGAGAGCCTCGCGGCCGACGGCATCGTCGTCGGCTATCCCGACGGGACGTTCAAGGGCGACCGGCCGCTCACGCGCTACGAGATGGCGGCAGTCGTCGCGCGCGCGCTCAGCTACGTGCGCGCGATCCCTAAGGGCGAGCCCGGGCCCTCGCGCGCCGATCTCGAGAAGCTGCAGAAGCTCGTGGACGCCTACAAGGACGAGCTCGACGCCCTGGGCGTGCGCGAGACGGACGTCGAGGATCGCCTCGACCGGCTCGAGCGCGCGACCGCCGTCTCGCGCGCGGTCACGATCCACGGCGTCTTCCTGCCGCAGCTCTCGAGTCGGCAGCAGACCGTCGCGTCGCAGGCAGTCGGGCCGGCGGGCGGCCGGATCGATCCGATCGTTGCGACCTATCTCGCGACCGACCCCTCGAACGATCCGCTCACGGCGGCGGGTGCAGGCCTCGACCTGCGGCAGACCTCGCGATTCGTGCTCGGCTACGCGATCGACGAAAAGCTCTCGGTCTCATTGCCCGTCCGGTTCTTCGCCGCGGGCGCGGGCGGACCGACGGCGACGAACGCCGACGTCGAGCCGAGCGTCGAGTTCGACGTCACGCAGGCGGGCGCGCTGCACGACATCGCGCTGCGCTTCGGGATCGTCGACGATCTCCTCGCGACGACGACCGGCCTCGCCTTCCGGACGCCCGAGAGCACCGGCGCCGCCGACCGGTACGCGCTGCCGTTCGCGCCGCTGCAGCGCGGGCTCTCGCTGCGCGGCACGGTGGCCGAGGGGACGTTTGGGCTCACGGACGTTCAGGCGTCGTTCACGCAGCTCGACGACGCGCTGCTCGACGCCGAGCCGAGCGTGCTCGGCGCGACGGGATCCGCACCGTACGGCACGGTCGGCGAGCTGCTGCCGTACGTCCCGGCGGCGGCGGGGCTCGGCCAGCTCGGCGTGACGCCGCGCGCCGACACGTTCGCGAGCGGCCCGACGCCGCTCGGCATCGCGTATCTCTCGCAGGCCGCCGTCGCCGGCAGCGTCACGATCGCGAGCTATCAGGGCCCGGGTGCCACGCCCGCGTTCGCGTACGATTCGGCGCGCAACGCCGTCGTCTTCACGACGCCGCTGCCGGCGGGCGCACAGATCGTCGTGAGCTACGATCCCGCTGCGACCGTTGCGAGCGTCCCGCGGCGCTATCTCGCGCATGTCCGCGCCGTGCAGCACGTCGCAGCACTGCCGGGCTTCGTGGTCGGGGTGAGCGCCTCGCATCTCTTCGACGTCGATAGCGCCGCAGGCGGCGGCATCGGCGCGGTCGCGCTGCCGAGCGGCTACGGCCTCGTCGACGACACGGTACTCGGACTCGATCTCTCCGCGCGCGTGCCGATCGTTGGGCTCGCCGCGCAGCGGCGACCCGTCGTGTTCGGCGAACTCGCTTCGACGCGGTACTCGCCGGATTCGCGCAGCGTCGCGGCGGTCGGTGCTGGCGCGGGTGTGATCGGCGTGCGTGCGACGGTCGGGGCGCTCGCGCTTTCGGTACGGTATCAAAGCGTCGGCGCCGCGTTCGCGCCGGGCGCGCCCGTCGCGTTTGCGGGCACGGTGCCCGCCGCCGATGCGGGCATTGTGGGCTTTGCGCTCCCGAGCTTCTTCGGTATCGCGAATACGGTCGCGATCGATCGCGAGTACGACGGGCAGTTCGTGGCGGCGGGGCTCGCGTCGCCCGGCACCGCCGCGGACCCGGCGCTCGCGTACGGCTACCCCGTCGTCGATCCGTTCGAGGTGAGCGGCCCCGCGTATTTTTCGGCGTTTGCACCGAACTCGGCGGGCCCGAGCGTTTCGTTCGACGCGCCCGTGCGCGTGTTCGGAACCGACGTCGAGGTGCGCGGCGGCTACCGCCGGCTCGGCCAGGTCGCACTGCCGAGCGCCGAACGTGCCTTCGGGCCGGCGCTCGCGGTGACGGCGCCGCTCGTCGAGCAGCGCGCCGATCTCGAGACGAGCTTCGCAGTCCCCGTCGCACGCGGCCACGCGCTCGCGACGGACCTCCAGGCGACGTACGCGGCGCTCGATCGGGCGGACCGGACCGCCGCCCGGTTTACGCCGATCGATGCGGCGACGGGCGCCTTCGATGCGGCCGCGAACGCGGCGGCGGCATCGCTGCTGCCGCGCGGCGGACCGTACGGTCCCGGCAGCGCGGTGTCGTATCATCCGAATTACGTCGCGATGCGCCGCATCGCGCTTTCGGCGGCCGTCGCGCTCCCACTCACGCGCGAGCTCACGCTCGGCGGATTCTACGCCACGCAGGCGTTCGGCGGCACGGCGGGGACGACGCTCGGCCAAAGCATCGCGCAGACGAAGGTTACGTATCAGGGATCGCTCACATATGCCGTCCCGCGCACGAACTCGTCGTTGACGTTCGTTTCGCGCCACGATGCGTACCGCGACCGCGTGCTGCCGAGTTACGATACCGCGGCGAACCGGCAGGATCTCGATCTCACCGTCCGCTTCTGAGCGCACGTGGCGAGTCGTGGCGGTCGTCGTGGTCGCGGTCGTGATGCTCGTCGCGGCGGTGCTGCAGGTCTTCGGCGACGTCGCCGTCCGCAGGCACGCCGTTGCGCCCGCGTGGCCGCGCGCCATGTCCGATGCAGCCGCGGTGCGCATCGACGCGCTTGGCGAACGGCTGCCGCTACTCGGACCGTTGCGGCTCGCGCGTGCGCGGGCGCTGCTCGCGGCCGGTGATGTCGCGGGCGCCGCGCGCGAAGCGGAGCGGCTCCCCGTGGATTCCGGGGATCGCCGCGAGCTGCTCGCGGCCGTCGCACGCGCACGCGGCGACGTCGCGACGGCCGCGCGCGAGGACGCGGCCGCGGGGGATCTCGCCGGGCTCGCCGCCGATGTCGAAGCGCTCGTTGCGCGCGGCGACCAGCCGGCCGCGCTCGCGGCGCAGCGCCTTGCGATCGCGCGCATCGCGGCGCGCGGCGTCGATCTCGACGCGCTCGCGCAGGCCCGCTTTCGACTCGGCGGGCTCGAGGAGACGCGCGCGTATCAGTGGGGCGACGTGCGGAACCCACATCGCGTCGCGCACGAGCGCCTCGCCTACGCCGCGTACGCCGGCGCCGTCGCGCTCGCACCGCTCGCCGAGCGCTACGTGCTCGCACAGGCGAACCAGGCGCTCAATCTCGGCGACTACGCGGCGGCGGGGCCGCTCTTCGTCCGCGCGCGCGCACTCGATCCGCATGCCGTCGATCCGATCGTCGGCCAGGGCGACCTCGCGGCGCGCGTCGGCGACCTCGCGCTTGCGCGCCGCCGCCTCGCGGATGCCCGCGCGCTCGCGCCCGCAGACCCGGCGGTTGCGCGGCTCGCAGCCGAGATCGCCGCCGCGCGATGAACGCGGATGGTCCGCTCGTCGGCATCGACGCGCAGCTCGCGCTCGGTACCGCGACCGGGATCGGCGAATACGTGCGCGGGCTCGCGGACGCGCTCGATGCGACGGGCGCACGCGTGGTGCGACTCTGCGAACCGCGACTCGATCCGTGGCGGTTCGACCGGCGCGTCGCATGGGATCAGGCGGTGCTGCCCCGCGCGGCCGCGCGCGCGAAGGTCGACGTCCTGCATTGCGCCGCGGGCACGCTGCCGCTCGCATCGCCCGTGCCGGTCGTCGCGACGGTGCACGACGTCGCGTGGCTGCGCGTTCAGGCGCACGCGCGGCCGTACGCGCGCTGGTATTTCGGGCGGTTTCAGCTCGCGCGGTACCATCGCGCGGCCGCGATCTTCGTCGATTCGTTCTTTTCGCGGGACGAGCTGCTCGCGGTGGCGCCCGAGCTCGGCGCGGCGCGCGTCGCCGTGCTCTATCCCGGCGTCGCGAACGATCTGATGGCAGTCGTGCGCCGGCCCGCCGAAACGCCGACCATGCTCGCCGTCGGAACGGTCGAGGTGCGCAAGAACCTCGGCGTGCTCGTCGAGGCGCTGCCGGCGTTACCGGGCGTACGGCTCGTCGCGATCGGACCGGCAACGCCGTACCGCGACGTCGTCCTCGCGCGCGCGACGGAGCTCGGCGTCGCGGATCGCATCGAGCTACGCGGCTACGTCACGCGCGAAGCGCTGCTCGACGCGTACGCGACGGCGACGGTAGCCGCCGTGCCGTCGCGCTACGAGGGCTTCGGGTACGGCGTCGCGCAGGCGCTCTGCGCGGGCGTGCCGCTCGTCGCCGCCGATGCCGCGTCGCTGCCGGAGATCGCCGCGGGTGCCGCGACGCTCGTCGCGCCGGACGACCGCGACGGCTGGATCGACGCGCTGCGCGCGATCGTCGCGAACCGCGAAGCTGCCGAGAACGCCGCAGCTATCGGCCGCGCGGTTGCGCGCGAGCGCTTCGGCTGGGCCGTTGGCGCCGCGCTCGCGCGCACGACGTACGCGCGCATAGCGGACGGGCCGATAGACGGGACATGACGTTGGATCGATGAAGCGCCCGCCGAGCGTCGAGCGCACCCTCCTCTATCGCGCGGAATCCTCGACCCGCGTGCGAGGGCCCAAGCGGCCGGCCGCCGTTCTCGCACTCGCCTTCATCCGCGTCGCCGTCGCGTATTTGCTCGGCGTCTCGATCTTCTACGCGCTCGAGCTCGTCGCGAACCTCGTAACGCACCAAAGCGACGGCCCCTGGCACGGCGCGGTGTTCGGCGTCTTGCTCGCGCTCGCGAGCCTGACGTTGCTCGCTTCCATGCTCCAGACCGATGCGAGTCGCTTCTCGCGGTCGTTCGGTGTGATGACCGCAGTCATGCTCGTTGGTTTCTGGGCCCTGCGGCACGAGCCGAGCGTCCACGTCGACGCACCACTCGTCTACGCGCAACAACATATCATCTCGCCACTCTCGCGGCAGTTCCATATCCGGTAGCGGACGATTCGGTCGTACCGAGTGCCGTTGCCTTCAGCACTATGGGAAAGCGCGGGGCGCCGACGTGGCTGGAATCTGATATTTTACCGCACCACGTTCATCGAGCATCTCAAACCGAGGTTCACCTGATTTATCTACATTTAACAAGATCCTCACTCGGCCGCGTTGGTCGCCAAGTGCCACATACGAGCCGTCCTCGGAATTGAAGCCTTCGGCAAAGCGCTGCAGATTCCGAAAATGCGCTCGATCAAAAGCGAGGGCGATTCTCCGCCTCTCTGCGTTGCGTGTTTGGCGTGAGAGCCCGCCCAGCGACTCGGCCACAAGGAAACCGATGCCGCTCTAAGTGCGAGGCGAAGCGGCCGCTTCGCGAGACGGTGCACGACGTCGCCGTGGCTGCGCATTCAGGTGCACGCGGCGCCGGACGGGCGGCGGTACTCGGGCGCTTTCAGCTCGCCCGTATCGTCGCGCGGCGGCGATCGTCGCCCATTCGTTCTCTTCGCGGAACGGGCTGCTCGCCGCGTTGCCGGAGCTCGGCGCGGCGCGCGTCGCCGCGCTCGATCCCGGTGCCGCCGCGGATCCCGTGTCGCTCGTGCGGTGGCCAAGAACCTTGGCGTGCTCGCCGAGGGGCACGCTTTTTCACAACGTGGCGACCGAACGACGTGCGACGTCCCGAGCAGCCGGCCGCCGGTCGCGCGCTGGCCTTCGTCCGCGTCGTCGTCGCATATTCGCTCGGGACGGTGTCGCGCGGGCACTCCGTGCGGGCGTGCCGCTCGTTGTCGGCGACGCCACCTCGCTACCGGAGACCGCCGCGGGCGCGGTGACGCTCGTCGCGCATCGCGAAGCCGCGGAGGGCGCCGTAGCGCTCGGGCGCGCCGTCGCACGGGCGCGCTTCGGCTGGGCCCTTGGCGCCGCCAGGTTAACGCCGGAACGCAAGGACGAGTGCAACGCACGTCAGGATCGCCCAAGCGACGCCGAAGACGAGCGGGCCGGCTCGCGCGAAGAGCATCGTGAGGTGTTGGCGCGAAGCGCGGCCGGAGACGTCGCGCCGCCACATCGTCTCCACGAGCCGATCGTTCGCGTGAAAGAGCTCGAGCTGTCGCGCGTCCCACGCGAGAATGATCTTGAAGGTCGCCTCGATGCCGGGCCAAGCGATGATTGCGAGCGTGAGCCCGACGATCGAGAGGATCGGCGGTACGACGGTTGCGATCGCGATGCCGGTCGGCGGCCGTGGAGCGCTCAGCGCCATCGTAAATGCGATCGTGAGGAACGCCTCGGCGCCGATGAGTGCGTTGATGCGGTCGTGAAGCAGCCCGACCTCGAAGCGCGTCTCCTCGCGAATGAAGATGAGGCGACGAATCTCGTCCTCGAATTCGGGGTCCGCCATCGTAGCGAGGTTCGGCTTGTGCGGGCGGAGTCCGTGTCGCGTTCCTTGACTCGCTTCAGGCGGCTGTAGCGTCCGCCCCTCGAGGTCACGTTTTCGTGCGCGACCGACGCTGGTTACGATGCACGAGGAGTCGAACTTCGAATCGAGCCGGCCGAGCGCTTCGAACGAAGGTCACCCCTTCGTCGTGCGAAGCGACCTCGCGCAGCTGCGCTGCGATGCCTCGCTGCTGCCGCCGGACGTCTTCGGGCACGTGACGAACGGCTGGCTCGCGAGCGAATCACTTTTCGTGGTCGCCGAATTCGGGGCGATCAATATACCGGCGAGTCGGAGGTTCCCGGCGCGGCCGAGCCGTCGTCGGGGGCGAGGATGAGCTTGACGGGATAGGACGAGCCGCCCTCGGGCATCGTGACGATCTCGGTGCGGACGAAGCCGCCCGGCGGAATCGTATACTGCTTGAGCTTATACATGCCGAACGCCATCATCTGGTGAGCCTGCAGCAGCGTCCGGTCGACGATAAACGTCCCGGTCGCGCGGCCGCCGCGCGGATTCGCGTACAGCGCGACCTGCTTAAAGGCATGCCGGTCGTTATTGACCATGCGCACGGTGACGCTCTGGAGCACGCCGTAATCACCCGCGAGCGTCTGACCGACCACGAGATTCGGGAGCGGGATCTGGCCGATCGGGATCTCGAGATTCGCGCCGTCCGCGTCGTAGGGATAGTCGAAGAAGAACTCCGGAATTGGATAGATGCCCCGCGCGTGCGGCCGGTCACCGACGAGCAATGCGGAGTTCGGAATCGGGCCGGCGACGGGATCGGTCGCATCCTGCGCGACGAGCGTGAGGTGGATGCGGCCGCCCAGGAGCTCATTGATCTGCACGATCGAGCTCACGAGGTTCTTCGCCGGCAGCGGTTGCTGCGTGAGCGTTACCGTCGCGCCTCCTGGGATCGTAACGATGCGGCCCTCGTTCTGCGCGCGACGGACGAGAAAGCGCTCCGTCGACAGATGCCCGACGAGCAGCTCGTTCACGCCGGGACCGGCCTCGCCCATCACGAGTTGCACGCGCGCAGGGGTCGGGTCGACGTTCTGCGCCTTGAGGACGACGCGGCGATCGGGCTGGCCGGCCGGATTGAAATGGTAGTAGAGGAAGCGCTCGACGCTCTGCGGCGCGAGATCCGCGGTGAATAAAATCCCGTTCTGCGTCAGGCGCTCAGGGAAGTCGCTCACGAGCAGCGAGCTCGGCGGCACGGGTGGCACGGCGTCGTTGACGACGCGCACGTGTGTCGTGCCGGTCACCGTGAAATATTGCGGACCCGCGACGATGATCGGGACCTCGACGCGCGTTTGATCGTCGCTTTGCAGGTTGGCGACGCCGCCGACGGCGTCGCTCGATGGCACGATATTCGCCCCGGCGCGGAATGTGCTCGCTGCGACGGCGGCGGCGATCGCCTCGTCGCGCACGAATGCGGCGCTCGCGGGATTGCCGCTGAGGTGGATCTCGGCTTGTGGTGCGACGGATCCGGCGACTTCGGCGACGCGGATCGGGACGTCCCGCGTGAGTCCGCGTGAGTCGGTGACGGTCGCGCTCGTTGTGCCGAGCGCGTGCCCGACGACGGTGAGCGTGCGCGCCTCTGAGTCGACCGTTACGGTCGCGACCGCGGGATTGGCGACGGTGACCGTGAGCGCGCCGAGCGCGCTCTCGACGTGCAGCGTTTGCGTGGCGCCCGGGACGACGCCCGCCTGCTGCGGATCGACGATGATCGGGGGCTGCGTTGCCACGGGCGTCGGCGGCGGCGGCGGCGCGGGCGGCGCGCCGCCGTCTGTGGGCGATGGCGCAGGCGCGGGGACCGTGGGCCCGGGTACCGCGGGCGCCGCCGCTGGCCCTGCGGGCGCCGCAGCAGACGGGATCGGCGAAGACGCAGCCGACGGAACCGGCGAGGGCGTTTGCGCGAACGGCGGCCCGGCGAGCCGACTCTCCTCCGGCGCGGCCGTCGGGACCGCGTCGGGCGCGGGCGTCGCTGCCGACGGCGGGGCGGACGCAGGGTCCGGGCCGGGCTGCGAGCGTGCCGCGCCGCCACTCGTCGAAACGCCGAGCGCGACGCAGATGGCGAGCGCGGCGAGCGGCGGGCCGAAGCGGCGCGCCTTGCCGGGGACGGGCATCGAACTCCTAGCGGGGCGAGCGATTAGGCGGTCTTCGCCTCGCGAGCGACGGACGACGCGAGCAACGTTGGAGAGCCGACGCATGGAGAACGCACGGTGACGTGGCCCTTCTCCGCGCATTCGATCGTGCCTTGCGAGCGCGTCGAGCGCCCGAACGTACGAGATGCGGCGGGGATGCTCGAGTTCGTCGCGGCGAGCGTCGGCATCGGCCCGATACCGAGCGATTGCCGAACGCATACTGACCGCATCCTCGACCAGAAACTCGGTCGTCTCGAGAATGCCCTTGATGACGGCGGTGATCTCACCGCGACCATACTCGTCATAGGCGCTTTCTAAGACCCAGGCGATCTCGATGAGGACCATGCGGTTCACAAACGCTGGTTCGTCCGCCGAGACGTTGGCGTCGAGGAATCAGCGTGCGGAAGCCGCTTGGCGCGGTCATCGCGCGTTAAGAAGCATGGCGCAGACGTCTTCAAGTCCACGCGTTCGCGGCGTCAACACCATGTGCCGGCCTTCGATCGAAACGTCGAGGCGGTCGCCGCGATGAAGCTTCGCCGATCGCATATCTCTTCCGGCAGCGTCATCTGTCCCTTGCTCGAGATTTGCGATGAGGCCATCTCGACGACGTTCGTCGCCACCAATTAAATCCTTACCTGAGGTAAGGAGTCACCGCTTATGCGATCTTCGCCTCGCGGGCGACGGCGGACGCGAGCAACGTCTTGTAGCCGACGCTCGGGAAGAGCACGGTGACAAGGTCTTTTTCGGCGCGCTCGACCGTGCCTTGACCGAATTTGGGATGCGTGACGACATCGGCGATCGTGTAGCCGCTCGTCGCACGCGTTTCGTGCGCGGCTCGCTCGGCGGCGCGTAGGCAGTTGTCGCACGCGCCGCACGACCCGACGGGATAACTCTCGCCGAAATAATTGAGCAGGAACGCGCGCCGGCAGCCCTGCGATTCGGAGTATTGCAGCATCATCGCGAGTTTACTTTGGTCGTACGATTTCTTCGTATCGTAATTCGTGAGATTGAGAACGAGCGCGCGATTCTCGAGCGCGTGCTCCGTGAGGCCGTAGCGCGACTTCTCGCGCAGCTCGATGAAGCCGGCTTTTTTGAGCAGCGCAAGGACGACCTTGAGCTTCGTGAGCGGGATCTGCGAGATCTTGCGCAGGTCCGCGAGCGACACGCCGCCGGTCTGGCCGCCGAAGTACTCGAGCGTCCCGAAGATCTTCTGGACTTCCTCGATGTCGGGATACTTGCCCGTGAGAAAATAATTCTGGACGCGCGTGTCGCTCATGCGGTAGAGCAGGATGCAGCGCGAAAGATCGCCGTCGCGGCCGGCGCGTCCGGCTTCCTGCGCGTACGCCTCGATCGAGCCCGGCAAATCGTAGTGCACGACGAAGCGGATGTTCGGCTTGTCGATCCCGAGCCCAAAGGCGTTCGTCGCGACGACCGCGCGGATCGATTCATTCATGAATAATTCCTGAACGGAATTGCGATCCTGCTTCTGGAGCTTCGAGTGATAGACGGCGATCGGCAGGTCGAGCGTATCTTGGAGATACTGCTGGACTTCGAGCGCGTTCTTGATCGTCGCGCAGTAGATGATGCCCGTGCCGTCGAGCCCGGTCGTGAAGAGCGCCTTGAGCGCCTTGAGCTTCGCAAGCTCGGTCTCCGTCCGAATGACCTCGTAGCGCAGTTTTGGCCGATCGAAGCCCTTGACGATCGTCGTCGCGTCCGGGATGCCGAGTTGCGCGAGGATGTCTTCACGGACGGCGGGCGTTGCGGTCGCGGTGAGCGCGAGGATCGTCGGGTGACCGAGCGCTGCGATCGCGCTGCCGAGCGCGAGATAGGCGGGCCGGAAATCGTGACCCCATTGACTGATGCAGTGCGCCTCGTCGATGACGAAGAGCGGCACCTTGATCGATTTGAGGATCGCGAGAAACTCGCGATCCTCGAGCTTCTCGGGCGTGACGAACACGATCTTGATCTCGCCCTTGGCGATCCGCGCGCGCGCTTCGAGCTCGCGCTCCTCGGAGAGCGAGGAGTTCAGCGCGACGTTCTGCTTGAAGCCGCGCTCGGAAAGCACGTCGAGCTGATCCTTCATCAGCGCGATGAGCGGGCTGACGACGACGGTCGTCCCTTCGAGCAGCATCGCGGGCAACTGATAGCACAGACTCTTGCCCGCGCCCGTCGCGAGAATCGCGAGGACGTTCTCGCCCGCCATGACGCGCGTGACGACTTCTTCTTGGCCCGGGTTGAAGCTCCGGAACCCGAATAAGTCGAACAGTGCCGCTTGTAGCGGCGCCGCCTTCACGCGCGATGCCACGAGTCTCCCTTCGCAAAGAACGAACCGACGGCCGTCGCAAGGCGGCATCGTGACGTGGATACGCGTGTCCCCAGCACGAAGTTACGCGAAACAGGTCGGCTCGGCGCGACGCCGCGAACTCGTAGCTCGTGTCGCTCTATCGCACGTGGCGGCCGCGCTCGTTCGCGGATCTCGTCGGGCAGGATGCGGTGGTCCGAACGCTGCGAACCGCCCTCGCCACCGGCAAGCTCGCCCACGCCTACCTCTTCTCGGGTCCGCGCGGTAGCGGCAAGACGTCCGCCGCCAAGATCATGGCGCGCTGCATCGATTGCGTGCACGGCCCGACCCCCGACCCCGACAATACCTGCGAGAACTGCGTGGCGATCCTCGCGGGTAGCGCGCTCGACGTCCTGGAGATCGACGCGGCCTCGAACCGGGGCATCGACGAGATCCGTGCGCTGCGCGAATCCGTGAAGTTCGCGCCGGCCTCGATGCGCAGCAAAGTCTTCATTATCGACGAGGCGCACATGCTCACGCGCGAGGGCGCGAACGCCTTTCTGAAGACGCTCGAGGAGCCGCCCGCGCACGCCGTCTTCATCCTCGCGACAACGGCGCCCGAGGCGCTGCCCGCGACGATCCTCTCACGTTGCCAGCGCTACGCATTCCGCCGCATCCCGGTCGGGACCATGATCGCACGGATGCGCGAGATCGCCGGCGCCGAGGGCATCGTCATCGACGACGGCGCGCTCGGCGCGCTCGCGTATCGCGCCGACGGCGGGCTGCGCGACGCCCTCACGATGCTCGAGCAGGTCGCCTCGTTCGCGGACGGTCCCGTCGACGCGGCGACGGTGGAGGCGGCGTTCGGCACGACGGGCCGGACGCACGCCCGCGCGCTCGCGGCGCAAATCCTCGCGGGCGACGCGGCAGGGGCGCTGCGCACGGTCGACGCGGCGAGCGACGCGGGCGCGGAGATGCTTGGCTTGCTCCGCGGCACGATCGGCGAGTATCGCCATCTGCTCGTCGCGCGGATCGAGCCCACGCTGCTCGACCGCGACCTCTCGCCGGGCGACGCGGCCGCCGTCGCCGCGCTCACCGCGAACACGCCGCAGCCCAAAATCGTGCGCGGCCTGCGACTCCTCGGCGACGCGCTCGGCAACGGCCGGATCTCGGGCAATCCGCGGCTCGAGCTCGAGACCGCAATTTTGCGCCTCGCTCTCGCCGGCGACGATCCGAGCCTCGACGCGCTCGCGACCCGCGTCGCGCTGCTCGAAGCGGGCGCCCCGACCCCCGTCGCGCCTCCGGCCGCCGCGCCGGCGCCTCCCCGCGAAGCTCGCGAGCCCGGGCCCGCCGCGCCGCCCCCCGCGGCCGCGCAGACGGAGCCGCCACCGCCGTCGGTCGTCGCCGCGCCGCCACCCGTCGCGGAGCCTCCGCCTGCGCTCGAAGAGCCGCCCGCGCGAGAGGCGCCGGCGGCATTGGATCCGGAGCCCGATGCGCGGCCGACGCTGCAGCGCGTGCGGTCGCTCTGGGACCGGATCCGAGCGCGCGTCGAGGAGCGCGCGAAGCCGCTGCGCGGGCCGCTCTCGCAAGCGACGGTCGACGCGCTCGAGGGTGAAGCGCTCGTCGTCGGCGTCGTCGACGCGCTTCAGGAGGGCATCCTGCGCGACCGGACGGCGATCGTCGAGGCGGCGATCGCCGAGGTCGTCGGCGCGCGCATGCGCGTGCTCTTCCGGACGCGCGCGGGCGCGGGCGGCTCGCGCGGCGCCGGACCGGTCGGCGTGCGGCGGGGTCCGCCGTCGAGCGGTCGCGTCGAGGCAAGCGCCGAGCCCGCCTCCGGCGAACCGGACCTCCTCGCCTACGTGCGCGACAAGCTTGGATCGACGGAGAGCCCATGAACCAACAGCAGATGATGGCGCAAGTCAAGAAGATGCAAGCCGAGATGGCCAAGGCGCAGGAGCAGCTCGCCTCGACCATGGTTACGGGCACGGCCGGCGGCAACGCGGTGAGCGTCGAGATGAGCTGCGACTATCGCGTCGCGAAGGTCGCGCTCTCGAAGGAGGCGGTCGACCCGGACGACACGGAGACGCTCGAAGATCTGCTGACCATCGCGATCAACGACGCCGTCGCCAAGGCGCAGGAAGAATCGGGCAAGCGGATGGGCGCGCTCACGGGCGGCATGCGTATCCCGGGGCTGATGTAAGACGAACGGCCTCGCCGGGCCCGTCCAGTCGCTCATCAACGAGTTTTCGAAGCTCCCGACGATCGGGCCCAAGACGGCCGCGCGGCTGGTCTTTCATCTGCTGAACCGGCCGCGCGGCGACGCCGAGGCGCTCGCCGAGGCCATCCTCGCCGTCAAGGACCGCGTCGGGCTCTGTTCGCGGTGCTTCGCGCTCACCGAGGACGACCCGTGCGCGATCTGCGCCGACGCCCGGCGTGACGGGACGTTGCTCTGCGCGGTCGCCGAAGCCAAGGACGTCTTCGCCTTCGAGCGCACGCTCGCGTGGCACGGCCGCTATCACGTCCTCGGCGGCCTGATCTCGCCAATGGACGGCATCGGCCCGGCGCAGCTACGCGTCAAGGAGCTCGTCGAACGGCTCGCGGCCGAGGGGACGCGGGAGCTGGTGATCGCGACGAACCCCAACGCCGAGGGTGAGGCGACCGCGCTCTACCTCGCGCGGCTCATCGGTCCGAGCGGCATCGTCGTGAGCCGGCTCGCCTACGGGCTGCCGATCGGCGGCGATCTCGAGTACGCGGACGAGCTCACGCTCGCGAAGGCCCTCGAGGGCCGCCGAACGCTCTGACCGAAGGCCCCCGTTCGCGCCGGGCGGAAGGCCTTTGGGGCATGCACGCCGAGTCTGCTCCGGAACGCTTGCGGCCGCTCGGAATCGGCGAATTGCTGGACCGCGCCGTCGCGCTCACCGTGCGCTCGTTCGTACCGCTCGCCCTCGTCTACGCCGGCTTCGCGATCTTTGCGGCCGTCGTGCAGTTCGCGTCCGGCACCGACCTCGGCCATTCGATATCGTTGATCTCGCACGTGATCGCCGCGCAGCAGGGCATCGGACGCCCGATCGATCCGACCACGCTCGCGCGGGCGATCAACGGCGCGAACCACCTCAGTGCGCCGCAGGCGCTCCTGGGCTGGCTCGGCGGGCTGCTCGTGATCGTCCTGTTGCCGTTGCCGACCGCCGCGCTCATCGTCTACGCGGCGCGCCGCTATCTCGGTGAGCTGCCGACGGTTGCGGAGGCTTATCGCGCGGCGCTGCGGCAATGGCTCCCCCTGCTCGGCGTCCAGGTCCTGTATCTGCTCGCGACATCGGCCGCGGTCGTCGCGATCTTCCTCGTCATGCTCGTCGCCATCTTCGCGGTGGCGGGCAGCTACGCCGTATCGCATCCGCTCGGGATCGGCGCGGGCGTCGTCCTCGGGCTCACGCTCGTCGCACTGTACGTGATTGCCGTCGTTCTGCTGTTGCTCGCCTACGAGCTCTCGTTCTGCACGCGGCTGATCGAGCGCGTTTCGGTCCCGGCCGCCTTCACCTCGGGGCTGCGGCGCGTCTTCGCGCGCACGGCGCTGCGCCGAGCGCTCGTCTTCGGCGCGGCGTACGCGGCGATCGCCTTCGGCGCGACCGTCGTGACGTTCGCGGTGGAAGCCGCGATCGTCGGACTCGCGCATAGCGTCCTGCTCGGTGAGATCGCCCGCGTCATCGGCAACGTCGTCCTTGCGGTCTTCTCGAGCGTCTTTATCGCGATCTTCTACCTCGATCTGCGCATCCGTGACGAGGGCCTCGACCTGCGGCTGGCGGCGCGGGCGGCGGCGGCGGCGGCGGCGCAAGTATAGCCGCGATGGCCGGCGGCGACCCCGGCGCGCAGGTTCGAGCGATCCTCGCCGACCCGCGCTTCGTCCGGCCCGTCGCCGCACCACACGTCGCGCCGCCGGCGCCGCCGGTCTGGCAGCAGCTCTGGGGGTGGTTTGTCGACCACGTCCTCGCGCCGCTCTTCCGGCCGCTCGAACGAATCTCGCCGCTCCACCTCGGCGACCACGGTGAGGCCGTCGCCTGCGTCGTCCTCGGCGTCGCGGCTGTCGCGCTCGCGTTTGTGGCGCTTCGCGTCGGCATCGCGATCCTCGCGCATCGCCGCGGCCGGGCCGCCGATGCCGCATCCGCCGGGCCGGCGGCGAGCGCGCTCGAGAGCACGCGCTCGTCACGGGCGTGGCTTGCGAACGCCCGGACCGCCGATGCGCGCGGCGACCGGGCCGCGGCGATCGCCGCATACTGGTGGGCCGGCCGGTGCTCGCTCGACGAGGCGGGCGTGGTCGGTTTCGATGCGGCGCGGACGCCCGGTGAGTATCGGACCGCGGTGCGCGCGAAGGCGCCCCCGCTCGCGGACCCCTTCGACGAGCTCGCGGGCGGCTTCGTGCGCTCGGCGTACGGGCCGGTCCCGCCCGACGGGAACGACGTCGCGGCGGCGCGCACGGCGCTCGCACGGCTCGACCCGCGGCTCGGCACGTGACGCGCGCCCGCGTCCTCGCCGCCCTGAGCATCGTGCGGCGCCGCGAGGTGCTCGCGCTCCTGGCGGGGCTCGCGATCCTCGTCGCGCTCGGGTCGCTGGCCGATCGCCGCAAGGCGGCGCTGCGGCCGCCGCCGCCCGCTTCGTACGCGAGCGGCGACTACAACCCGGGCGGCTTCCGGGCGTTCGCGGAGCTGCTGCGCCGCCGGGGTGCGGCCGTCATGGCGTTCGATCGTCACCTCACGCTCCTGGGCAACGATGGGGAGGACCCGCGGACCCTCGTGTACGCGGAGCCCGTCCCGGGCGATCCGGCGGCCGCAGCACCGACGCGCGGTGACGTCGCGGCGCTCGAGGCGTGGGTACGCGGCGGCGGACGGCTGCTCTATCTCGGCTCCGATGACGCGGCCGCGCGTTCGCACTTGCTCGGCCTGCCCAAGACGGTGGCCGCCGCCGAGCGGCGGCCGTTCGCTGCGCCCGTGCTCGCGGCGGCGGGGGTCGCAGCGGTCGACGCGCCGCGTGGCCGCCGATACGCGCTCGTGCGCGGGATGACGCTGCTCTTCGCGGATCGCGCCGGAGCGCTCGCGCTGACCTACCGGTTCGGTCGCGGCCGGGTGACGGCCGAGATCGATCCGGCGCTCTTTACGAACGGCGCGATCGCGACGGCCGATCGCGCGCGGTTCGCGGTCGCCCTCGCCGGAGCACCCGGTCGCTCGGGTGCCGTCGCCTTCGACGACGCGATCCACGGCAGCCTCGCCGCCGAGTCGTGGTGGCAGGCGTTCCCCGCGCCGCTCGACGCCGGGCTCGCGCTCGCGGCGGTCGCGCTGGTCCTGCTCGGCGTCGCAGAGGCGTTGCGGCTCGGCCCGCCGCTCATCCCGGGCGCGCGCGACGATCGCGATTCCGGCGAATTCGCGCGCGCGCTCGCTGGCCTCTACGCCCGCGCCGGCGCCGCCCCGACGGCGCTCGGCGAGGCGCTCGCCGCGATCGCGGGCCGCCTGCGGCGGTCTCGGGGACTCGGCCCCGTCGACGCCGATGGTCCCGGAGCTTCGCTCGCCGAACGACTGCCCGCGAGCGACGCCGAGGACTACCGCGCCCTCGAGGGGCTCGCGCGGCGTCCCACGCTCGACGACGCCGCCTTCGTACGCGGGGTCGCGCTCGCCCATCGCCTCTGGAAGGACGCCCGAGATGGCCGCCCCTGATCTCGCCCGCCGGCTTCGCGATGGGCTCGGCGACCTCGTCGTCGGCAACGACCAAGCCGTCTTCGCCGTCCTGCTCGGGCTCCTCGGCGACGGTCACGTGCTCGTCGAGGGCGTCCCGGGCACGGCGAAGACGCTCGTCGTGCGCGCGTTCGGGGCGCTGCTCGGCGTGCCGTTCCGGCGCGTGCAGTTCACGCCCGACACGATGCCCGCCGACGTCGTCGGCACCACGGTCTTCGACCCGCGCTCGGCGACGTTCTCGCTGCGCCGCGGGCCGGTTTTCACGAGCGTGCTGCTCGCCGACGAGATCAACCGCACGCCGCCGAAAACGCAGGCGGCGCTCCTCGAGGCGATGGCCGAGCGTCAGGTGACGATCGACGGCGAGACCCACGCGCTCCCGGCGCTCTTCATCGTGTGCGCGACGCAAAATCCGCTCGCGTTCGAGGGCACGTATCCGCTCCCGGAAGCGCAGTTGGACCGCTTTTTCGTCCGCGCGCGGACGGCGTATCCCGACGCGGCGAGCGAGCTCGGACTCTTGGAGGCGCGCGCGCTCGGCAACGAGCCGCTGCGCACGCTGGAAGCGGGGCTCGCGCCCGTGGCGTCGGCTGAGGACGTGCTCGCGGCGCGCGCCGAGGTGCGGGCGATCTTCGTGTCGCTGCCGGTCGTGCGTTATCTCCATGCGATCGTCGAGCGCACGCGCGCCGACCGCGACCTCGCGCTCGGCGCGAGTCCGCGCGCCGCCCTCGCACTCGTCGCGGCGACCCAGGCCGCTGCCGCGATCGACGGCCGCGACTTCGCCACGCCCGACGACGTGAAGGCGGTCGCGCCGCTCGTGCTCGCGCATCGGCTGCTCGTGCGGCCCGAGAGCGAGATCGAGGGCGAAACGGCCGAACGCGTCCTCGACCGGATCCTCGCGACCGTCGCCGTGCCGAGCGATCTCGGGCTCGGCGACCGCTCCGCCCGAGCCGTCGCCGCGCCGCGGTGACGCCGGGGCCGCCGCGCGCCGTCGCGCCCGCGATGTGGCCCGCGCCGCGCGCGATCGCGCTCGTCCTCGGCATCGCGGCCGTGCTCGCGTGCGGGAGCCTCGTGCATGCGCTGATTTGGGTCGCGGCGGTGCTCGGCGCGGCGCTCGGCGGCGCGATTCTCGCAGACGCGGCCGCAGGGCCGGGCGTTCGAACGCTGCGCGCCGGGCGCGAGCCGCTGCCGCGCCTGGCGCTCGGCCGCGAGGCGCTCGCGACGTACGTCTTGGAGAACCGCTCGCCGCTGGGGGCGCGCGTCGCGCTCTTCGAGACGCCGGTCGCGACGATCCGCTTCCCGGCCATGGGTTGCCGCGCGCGCGTCGCGCCGGGCGAGCGCGCCGTCGCGACCGCCGTCTTCGTGCCGCAGGAGCGCGGGACGTTCGTCTTCGGTGACGTCTACGGCTGGGTCGAGTCGTCGCTCGGCCTTGTCCGCCGGCGCTTCCGGATCGGCGCCGCGGAGACCGCGCGCGTCTATCCCGATCTCTCCGGCGGCGCGGGCGAGGCGCTCTCGTCGCGCCGGACGCGCCTTGGGCTCGGCCTGCGACGGCTGCGCGCCCGAGGCGTCGGCACCGACTTCGCGAGCCTGCGCGAGTACACCGACGGCGACGCCTTCGGCGCGATCGACTGGAAGGCGACGGCCCGGCGCGGGACGCTCACCGTCGTCGAGCGCGAGGTGGAGCGCGGTCAGCGCATCGTCCTCGTCCTCGATTGCGGGCGGCTCATGACGCCGCGCGTGGGCGTGCGCCGAAAGCTCGACCGCGCGCTCGAGACGGCGCTCGCGCTCGCGCGGCTCGCCGCGGAGGCGGGCGACGCCGTCGGCTTCGAGGCCTTCGCGGCAAGGCCGCTGCTGACGCTCGCGCCGCGGCGCGGCCGCGCGGCGCTCGAAGCGATCGTGCGCGCGAGCGTCGACCTGCGCGCGCGATTCGAGGAGCCGGATTACGAAACGCTCGCGGCGGACGTGCGGCGCCGCCACGGCCGGCGCAGCCTCGTCGTGCTCTTCACCGACGTCGTGGATCCCGTCGCCTCCGCGGCGCTGCTCGCGGGCATCGCGACCATCGCCGTGCGGCACTTGGTGCTCTGCGTCGTGACGAACGACGCCGCCGTGGATCGCGAGCTCGCCGCCGTCCCGACGACGCCCGCGGCCGCGTACCGGACGGCCATCGCGATGACGCTCGCGACCGAACGGGAGCGCGCGCTCGCCGAGTTGCGTGCACGGGGCGTCGGCGTCGTCGACGTGGCCGCGGGCGCGCTCACGGTCGGGGTACTCGACGCATACCTCGCGATCAAGGAGCGCGGCGCGCTCTGAGCGGATACGCTCGGTCATGCTCGACGAATTTTCGCTCACCGGCCGGGTCGCCGTCGTCACCGGCGGCGCTCGGGGCCTCGGCGCCGAGATGCTGGACGCGCTCGCGGCGGCGGGCGCGCACGTGGCGGCGCTCGATCTGCTCGCCGAGGACGCGAAGGCGGTTGCAGGCGAGATCGCCGCGCGCCGCGGCGTCAAGGGCTACGGCGGCGCGCTCGACGTGACCGATGCTGCGGCGACGAGGGCGGCGCTCGACGCCGTCGAGCGTGAGCTCGGGCCGATCGACGTCTTCGTCGCGAACGCCGGGATCGTCGAGCACGTCCCCACCGAGGAGCTCACGGACGACGGCTGGCGCCGGGTCATGGGCGTCAATCTCGACGGTGTCTTCTACGGCGCGCGCGACGCTGGGCGACGGATGCTCGCGCGTGGTACGGGCAGCATCATTCTCGTCGCCTCGATGTCAGGCCTCATCGTCAATCGGCCGCAGCCGCAGGCGGCGTACAACGCCTCCAAGGCCGCCGTGATCCAGCTGGCGCGCAGCATGGCGGCCGAGTGGGCGCCACGCGGCGTGCGCGTCAACGCGCTCGCTCCGGGCTACATGCTCACGAAGCTCACCGAGGTCTTCTTCGAGGCGCATCCGGACTATCGGGAGATGTGGGAGCGGGATACGCCGATGGGCCGGATGGGCGATCCGCGCGATCTGCGCGGCCCCGTCGTCTACCTCGCCTCCGATGCGTCGGCGTTTGCGACGGGGACGACGCTCCTGGTCGACGGCGGCTTCACGATCTGGTAGCAGTTGCCGCGCGCCCGGAGCGCGCCGCACAGGAGAGCATCGAGCTCCCGCCGGAACAAAGTTCCATCATGCGTTCTTGCCGCTGGTCGCGGCGAGCTATGGCATCCTGCGATACGAGGGACAATTGAGATTCTACGCAATTCGCGCGGCGGGCGCCGCACTCGCCGCGACGCTACTCGCGACGGCTTGTTCGGGTGGTTCGGGGTCGGGCTCGTCCTCGAGCGCCTCGCCCGCGGCGTTGGCGGATGCCGCGGGCGCCGCGACGACCGCCGCCGCCGGCTCCGGGAGCAGCGACGTCACGCTGACGGTCGCCTCGGTTAACAATCCGCAGATGACCGACATGCAGAAAGCGGTCGGCGAGTTCACGAAAGAGACCGGGATCAAGGTCAACTTCGAGACGCTCCCCGAGAACACGCTGCGCCAGAAGGTGACGGCCGACGTGGCCACTGGCGGCGGTCAGTTCGACCTCGCGACCGTCGGCACGTACGAAGTGCCGATCTGGGCGCAGAATAAGTGGATCGTCGGTCTTCAGCCGATGTTCGACAAGATGGACGCGTCGGCGAAGTCGACGTACGACCTCAACGACATCCTCGGCAACGTCAAGAAGGCGATCTCGTACAAGAATGAGCTCTACGCGCTCCCGTTTTACGGCGAGAGCTCGATGCTGTTCTACAACAAGGCCGAGTTCAAGGCCGCCGGCCTGACGATGCCGCTGCATCCGACGTGGGGCGAGGTCCAGGGCTTCGCGCAGAAGCTCAATAACCCGGGCAAGAATCAGTACGGCATTTGCCTGCGCGGCCTGCCCGGCTGGGGCGAGATGGGCGCGCCGCTCACGACCGTCATCAACACGTATGGCGGCTCATGGTTCAACATGCAGTGGCAGCCGCAGCTCACGACGCCGCCGACGAAGACGGCGATCGCCTTCTACGTCAACCTCATCAAGAAGTACGGCGAGCCGGGCGCCACGTCGGCCGGCTTCACCGAGTGCGAGACTGACTTCGCGCAGGGCAAGGTCGCGATGTGGGTCGACGCGACGTCGGCTGCGGGTCAGATCAGTGACCCAAAATCGAGCAAGGTCGCCAAGGACGTCGGCTACGCGTACTCGCCGACGCAGGTCACGCCGCTCGGCTCGCATTGGCTGTGGGTGTGGACCCTCGCGATCGAGTCGTCGTCCAAGCACCAGCCCGAGGCGTTCAAGTTCCTGACGTGGGCGACGAGCAAGAAGTACATCGCGCTGATCGCGTCGCGCCAGGGCTGGGGCAACGTCCCGCCGGGCACGCGCGAGTCGACATACACGAACGCGGATTACAAGAAGGCCGCGCCGTTCGCCGACATCGTGCTCTCGTCGATGAAGTCGGCCGATCCGACGCACGCGACCCTGCACCCGGTGCCCTACACGGGCGTGCAGTTCGTCGGCATCCCGCAGTTTCAGCAGATCGGCACGCAGACGACGCAGAATATCTCGGGCGCGATCGCCGGAACGTCGTCGCTGGATCAGCAGCTGCAGCTCTCGCAGACGCAGGTCACGCGCATCATGACGCAGGCCGGCTACATCAAATGACGCTCGCACGATCGACGAGGCTGCTCTTCATCGCGCCTGCGATCGTGTATCTCGTGATATTGACGCAAGCGCCGTTCGTGCTCACGCTCTGGTATAGCTTCCACTCATGGGTGCTGACCTCGCCCGAGCTCGGCGTGCGCTTCGTCGGTATCGCTAACTTCGCGTATACGATCGCGCATGACCCGATCTTTCGCGCCTCCGTGCTCAATCTCGTGATCATCACGGTCGGGATCATCGTCGGGTCGCTCGTGATCGGCGGTGCGCTCGCGCTGTTGCTCAATCGCAGCTTCCCCGGTCGTAGCCTTGCGCGCTCGCTCGCGATCGCGCCGTTCTTCATCATGCCGACCGTCAACGCGGTCGTCTGGAAGAATTTGCTGCTCAACCCCGTGTTCGGCTTCATCACGTGGATCGCCGTGCACCTCGGTTTGCCACGGACGGACGTTTTCAGCTCCGATCCGAAATTCGGCATCATCGCGATCGCCGTCTGGCAGTGGACGCCGTTCATGATGCTGATCGTCCTCGCCGGGCTGCAGTCGGTGCCCGACGACGTGCGCGAGGCGGCGCACCTCGACGGCGTGACCTCGTGGAGCGAGTTCCGCTACATCACGTTGCCGCTCGTGCGCACGTACGTCGAGCTCGCGACGCTGCTCGCGACGATCTACGTGCTGCAGCTCTTCGGCGAGATCTACGTCGCGACGCAGGGCGGCCCGGGTTCCGCGACCACGACGCTGCCGTATTACGTCTTCCAGACGATCTCGGAATCCAACGACGTCGGGCTCGCATCGGCCGAAGGCGTATGCGCCGTCGTAATCGCCTCGATCATTGCGACGCTGCTGATCCGGCTGATGCTACGCTCGTTCCGCACCGGCGTTGCCGCGTAATGGAAGAGCACGTCAAGCCCAATCCCGCGCTCACGATCCTGACGTGGATCGTCGTGCTCGCGATGTTCTTTCCGATCTTCTGGACGCTCATGGCGGCACTCAAGACCGAGTCGACGGCGATCGCGAACCCGCCACTCTTCGTCTTCACGCCGACGCTCGAAAACTTCCGCAACGCCCTCGGTAGCGCGGGCTATCTCGACTTCTTCAAGCACTCGGTCATCATCGCGGTCGGGTCGACGGCGCTCGCGTTTTTGCTCGGGGTGCCGGCCGCGTACATCCTCGGCATGTTCCCGACGAAGGGCACGGCGGGCACGCTTTCCTGGGTGCTCTCGACGAAAATGATGCCGGTCGTTGGCGTCATCGTGCCGCTGATCATCGTTTTCAAGAAGATCGGGCTCTTCGATACGTATCTCGGAATGATTCTGGAATACGCGGCCTTTAATCTGCCACTCGTCATCTACATGATGCGGTCGTTCTTTTCGGAGATTCCGCTCGCGCTCGTCGAGGCGGCGCGCATCGACGGCGCCGGGCTCTGGCGCACGCTTTGGACCGTCGCGTTGCCGCTCGCTACGCCCGGACTCGCGGCAACGGCGCTGCTCTCGCTGATCTTCGCCTGGAACGAGTTCTTCATCATCGTGAACCTCTCGGGGCCGCACACGTCGACGCTACCGGTCTACATCGCTGGGTTCATGACGAGCGAGGGGCTCTTCTGGGCGCGGATGTCGGCGGCATCGACGCTCGCCGTGCTCCCCGTCCTCATCGCCGGCTGGAGCGCCCAGCGCGCGCTCGTGCGCGGCTTGTCGCTCGGGGCGGTGAAGTAGCGCCGCGGAGCGGTACGGGACGCACCGCGCGCTTCTGGGCAACCGTAGTCGCAGCATGGGCGTTCGACGCCGAATGCGGGCGCTCTCCGAGACGGTGATCATATGGCAATCGCGCATCCGCTGACGACGCTCGACGGCGAGCACGTCGAACTCGTCACGCTCGAATCGGGCGCGCTCCGCGTCCAGCTCTCGGCGCTCGGCGCGCGGCTCGTCACGCTGTACCTTCCCGATCGCGACGGAAAGGTGGAGAACGTCATTCTCGGCTCACCGTCGCTCGATGCGTACCGCGCGAGTAAGACGTACTTCGGCGCGACGATCGGCCGCTTCGCCAACCGCATCGCGAACGGCCACTTCGAGCTCGACGGCGAGAGCTTCCAACTCGGCCGCAACGCGGGCCGCAACAATATTCACGGCGGCCCGATCGGCTTCGATAAGCACGTTTGGGAGGTCGTCGAGCGGGACGGCTCGCAGGTCCGTTTCCGCATCGTGAGCCCCGACGGCGATCAGGGCTTTCCGGGCGAACTCACGCTCGAAGTAACGTTCACGCTCGCGGACGGCGCGCTACGGCTCGATTACGACGCGACGACGACGAAGCCGACGGTTCATAACTTTACCAACCATACGTACTTCGATCTCGACGGCGGCGGCTCGGCCGACGTGGAGCGCACGGAGCTGCAGATCTTTGCGGATCACTATCTCCCCTGCACGGCCGATTCTGTGCCGCTCGGCGAGCTCGTGAGCGTCGAGGGGACGCCACTCGATTTTCGCACTACGACACCGATCGGCGATCGGATCCGCGTCGCGACCGAGCAGATCATCCGCATGCATGGCCTTGATTTTAACTGGGTGCTGCCCGCGACGACACCCGGGAAGCTCGTGACGGCGGCGCGCGTCCGCGGGCCGCGCAGCGGCCGCACGATCGCCTGCGAGACCGATCAACCCGGGCTGCAGATCTATACGGGCAATAATCTCGACGGCGGCGACCGCTCGCACGACGGCTCGCGCGTCTATCGTCAAGGCGACGGCTTCACGCTCGAGACCCAGCGATTTCCCAACGCGCCGAACACTCCGGGCTTCCCGTCGTGCGTCTTACGCCCGGGCGAGCGCTTCAACGCGTCGACGATCTTTCGTTTCGGCGTGCGATGACGGTCGGTGGTCCTCGCACGTATCGCGCGCCCGGGCGCGTGAACCTCATCGGCGAGCACACCGATTACAACGATGGCTTCGTGTTGCCCGCGGCGATCGCGAACGCGACGCACGTGACGGCCACGCCGCGCGACGACGGGATGCTCGCCGTATCGTCGTCTGCGTTCCCGCAGCGACACGTCTTCGACCTTGCGGCGCTCGAGCCGGGACCGATGGGACGCTGGAGCGATCTCGTGCGCGGAATTGCGATCGAGCTCATACACGATGGCGCCTCGCTCCGGGGTGTCGATCTCGCCATCCGCAGCGACGTTCCGGTCGGGGCAGGCTTGAGTTCGTCGGCCTCGGTCGCCGTTGCGTGCGGCTTCGCGCTACTCGATCGCGCCGGAGTTCGCGTCGACGGTGTCGCTCTCGCGCTCGCCGCGCAGCGCGCCGAGAACGCGCACGTCGGCGCGAACGTCGGCGTGATGGATCCGTTCGTGAGCGCAAACGCGCGCGCGGGCGAGGCGTTACTCTTGGATACGCGCTCGCTCGTCGCGACCGGCGTGCCATTACCGCAGCGAGCCGTGTTCGTCGCCTGCGATACGGGCGTCAAGCACGAGCACGCGACCGGCGGCTACAACGACCGGCGCGCCGAGTGCGACGCGGGCGTTGCGGCGGTGCGCGAGCGCGACCCCAGCGTTCGGGCGTTACGCGACGTGACGCTCGCGCAGCTCGCATCGGCACGTGACGCGATGAGCGACGTCGTCTTTCGCCGGTGCCGCCATGTGGTCACCGAGAACGCGCGGACGACGGCGGCGGCCGAGCGGCTCGGGGCGGACGACGTCGAGGCGTTCGGCCGGGCGATGAACGCATCGCACGCGAGTATGCGCGACGACTTCGATATCAGCGCGCCGGAGGTCGAGGCGATGGTCGCGACCGCGCGCGATTTCGGCGACGACTGTTATGGCGCGCGGCTCACGGGCGGCGGCTTCGGCGGCTGCACGGTCAACCTCGTCGCGACGGCGAGCGTCGATGCGTTCGTGCGGCACGTGCGGCGCGGCTACCGTGTCGCGACGGGGATCGATGCCACGATCTACGTCGGCGTCGGCGCACCCGGTGCGGGACTCGAGGAGGCGTGACCGGGCGCGACGCTTGGCGCGAGCGGGCCCACCGTCGCCGGAACGCCCTCACCGGCGAATGGGTGCTCGTCTCGCCGCAACGCACGAAACGGCCGTGGCAGGGCGAGACGACCGCGCCGACGCGCGAAGCTTCGCTCGCGTATGATCCCGCGTGCTATCTTTGCCCGGGGAACGCGCGCGCCGGCGGCGCGACGAATCCGGCCTACGCCCGGACGTATGTCTTCGACAACGATTACCCGGCGCTCGTCGCAGGGACGTCCGAGGGCGGCGTCGTCGACGTGGACGGGCTGCTCGTCGCGCGCGCCGAGCGCGGCCACTGCCGGGTCGTATGCTTTACTCCGCGCCACGACGCGTCGTTCGCGTCGCTCGATGCGGTCGCGGCGCGCGCCGTCGTCGATACGTGGGCGGCGGAATCGGCGACGCTGCGCGCGGAGCTGGGAATCGAGGCCGTCACCGTCTTCGAGAACCGCGGGGCGGCGATGGGGGCGAGCAATCCGCATCCGCACGCGCAGATCTGGGCGACGGAGACGATCCCGAACGAACTCGCGCGCGAGCTCGCCGGCGCCCGCACCTATTACGCCGAGCGCGACGCGTGCGTGCTCTGCGCGTACGTCCTGCGCGAGCTGCAGCTCGGCGAGCGCATCGTCTATCGCAACGACGCGGTCGTCGTGCTCGTGCCGTTTTGGGCGGTGTGGCCGTTCGAGGCGCTCGTCGTGCCGCGTGGTCACGCTGGGACGCTCGACGCGCTCGCGCCCAAGGAACGCGACGCGCTCGCCGACGCGATGGGGATGCTCGCGCGTGCCTACGACCGCGTCTTCGACACGCCGTTTCCGTACTCGATGGGCTTCCATCAGCAGCCCGGCGAAGCACCGACAGACCCGGCCGACTCGGAGCTGCACGTTCACGCGCACTATTTTCCGCCGCTACTTCGCTCGGCGAGCATCCGAAAATACATGGTCGGCTTCGAGTTGCTCGGAATGCCGCAACGCGACGTCACGCCGGAAAGCGCCGCCATGCGCCTGCGAGACACGATGTACCGCTGAGTGGCCGACCGGCGAACGGTCAACGTAGCGTGCGAGCTCGTCGAGCGAATACGGGCGTCGCGCCCGATCTTCGTGATGTACGCGTCGTTGTACGCACGCTCGATCGCGGCCGCGTAACGCACGACCTTGAGGCGACGAGAATCGCTCCAGCCCCGCTAACTATTTAGACTTTACGGAATGTATCACTTGGCCGTCCATAGTGCGGAAAAGCAACGTTTGCGAACCAGCGCCGTGGAGCCAATCGCCGCAGAGTTATTGCCGTAAGTAAGCGCGAGCTGCACGTCACGTCGACCAACGCCGTATCTAATAAACCTTTATTAGCGCCACGACGGAACATCTTTTTAGGCGCCTTGGGCTTGTTAGTACGACGCCGCATTTCATAGGGCGTTAAGTTTGCCAAAGACGATCGGATTGGACAGATCGCCACGACGCGGTCCTCGACGGTCCGACTTCGGAACCATTCGCCCTCTTATCAACGCCTTAGTATAAGGTAAAACTAGTACTTAGCCATCAGCTCCGCCGTGGGCGGTCTTTAATTCGTGTACGGAATAGACATGGCTGCGACTCGTGCAAGACGTTAGGGGCGTGTCCGACGTGTCGGCCGCAGCGGTTCCTCGTGTTGGACGAACCGGGTTGCATCGCGTTAGGATCACGGCATGTTGAAGAACGTCAAGGTAGGAATCGTCGGGGCAAGCGCGAGCGGCGGGTGGGCGAAGGACTCGCACGTTCCGGCGGTACGCGCGCTCGAGGGCGTGGAGCTGACCGCTGTTGCAACCGCGAACCTCGCTTCGGCGAAGGCGGCGGCGGCGGCGTTCGGAGCCCGCGACGCGTACGGCGACGCGCTCGAGCTCTGCCGAGACCCCGATGTCGACGTTGTATCGGTCTGTGTGAAGGTCCCGGCGCACCGCGAGATCGTGCTCGCTGCCGCGGCGGCCGGCAAGGCCGTGTTCTGCGAGTGGCCTCTCGGACGCGATCTCGCCGAGACGAAGGAGCTCGCAACCGCTCTCGACGCGGCCGGCGTCCGCCTGGCGATCGGCCTGCAAGCACGTGCGAACCCCGCGGCGCTCCGCGCTCGAGAGCTCGTCGTCTCTGGGGAAATCGGACGCGTGCTCAGTGTCAATGTGTTTTCGACGACGGCCGGGTTCGGGCAGAGCATTTCCAAAGCGATGATCTATGGTGAGGACCCCGCCAATGGCGTCAACCTACTTACGGTCCAAGGCGCGCATACATTCGACCTTGCAATCGCCGTGGCGGGGGACCTTGAGAGCCTTTCGGCACTTCTAACCACGCAGTATCCAACGATCATCGTCGAGGACGACGCAACGCGACGCGACCGCGTCACGGCCGACCAGGTTTCGTTCTTGGGGCGGCTCGACGGCGGCGGAGCGCTCGCCGTCGACGTCGTGGGTGGTCGGCCGCTGAACGCGACGCCGTTCCGCCTCGACGTCGTCGGCGAACGCGGGACGCTCACGCTCACCGGCGGCGCCCCGCGCGGCTTCCAGTCCGGCGTCCTCGCACTGATCGTCGACGGTGAGCCGCGGTCCGTCGATGACGGTGAGCTCGGAGGGCTCCCCGAAGCAGCCGTCAACGTCGCCGGGCTGTACGCGATGCTCCGCGACGACATGCTCCACGGCACCTCGACGGCGCCTGACGCGACGCACGCCGTGCGGCTCTGGCAGATGATCGAAGACGTCGTCCGCTCATCGGGCTCCGGCGACCGGCTCGCTTCGACCGACTGGCCTCGGGCCTAGCGGGACAACCGGCTCCTCATCCGATTGTCGACTCCGCCGAGCCACGGCTTTTCACAGCTCCGCGGTCTGGACTCGTCGCTGGACGAGCCGCGCTCGGCGCTCGACCGCAATCGCCTTCGCGTCGGTAGCTGCGCTCTGATAATTTCACGAGCTTACTGTTTCCGCGTCTCTCGACGCGGAGCGCTTACTGTTTCCGCGTCTCTCGACGCGGAGCGCTTACACGGAACCGGAGGGAATACGTGACCGCTTTCAACGCTGGCGGATTCGCCTTGCATCGCCGTCGAGCCGACGTCAACGGGATCCGTATGTACTACGTAATCGCCGGCTCTGGTGAGCCGCTCGTCCTGCTGCACGGCTTCCCCGAGACGTCCTACGCCTGGCGGAAGGTCATCCCGGCGCTCGCGCAACGGTATACGGTCGTCGCGCCCGACCTGCGCGGCTTCGGCGCCTCCGACCGACCCAGTTCCGGCTACGACAAGCGCACTGTCGCTGAGGACGTCCGTCAGCTCGTCGGCCAGCTCGGACTCGGCCCGATCAACCTCGTCAGCCACGACGTGGGGACGATGGTCGGCTACTCGTACGCCGCCGTGTTCTCCGAGAGCGTCCGGCGCCTCGTGCTGATGGAGGCGGCGCTCCCCGGTCTCGGCCTCGAAAAGCTGTACGACGCGGCAACGTACCCCCGGATGTACCACTTGCCGCTCTTCGACGCGCCGAACGGGCTCGCGGAGGCGCTGATCACCGGGCGCGAGAGGATGTTCGTCTCGCACTTCATGCGACAGCAGTCCTACGACCCGGACGCCCTCGATGACGCGGCGCTCGACGTGTATGCCAGCAGCCTGTCGGCGCCTGGCTCGCTCCACGGCGGGATAGAGTATTTCCGCTCCCATTGGACCGACGCCGACCACAATCGGGAGTATGCGAAGACTCGGCTGGCAATGCCGGTCCTGACGGTGGGCGGCACGGCCAGCTTCGGCTCCCACCTCGCCGGGGAGATCAGGCCGCTCGGAACCGACGTGCGAAGCATAATGATCGACGAGTGCGGTCATTACATCGCCGAGGAGCAGCCCCAGCGTCTAGTCGAGGCGCTGCTACCGTTCCTGGAGGAGCAGAAGTGAGCTGCAAGACCGTGGTCGTTCGCCGCATCGTCGTGAGCGGAACCGCGTGCCGGCGGGCCGGACGTGGGTGACGTGACGGACGACCGTTCCTACGTGTCGGCCGTCGTGAACTCGGAGCGAACGCTCACCAACGAGGACGTGCGCGACGTGGAACTCGAGCGCGCGCGCCACGCGCTCGCCTATCTCAAGAAGAAGCTCGGAAACGACGCGATGCGGGAACTCCTCGCGGACGACGTCGACCTCATGAAACGCCGGGTGCAGGACTGGGTCGCCGCCTCCAACGGTCAGTGGCGAACCGGGTCGGTCGAGCTGTTCCTCGAGGGCCCTCGGTCCCAGCCGTTCCACGACTGGTACGTGCGAGCTATGGCGCAGGCACGCGAGACCGAGCTGCGAGCCGGCCACCCGGAGCACTTCGTCAGCCACCCGACCGCGGGGACGATCGAGGTCTTCGAAAACATCGGCGAGACGGAGTTGCCGTGGCGCGTTTTCTACCGCCCGGTCGCCGACGACGCCGACTACCCGGCGGCGTGGGACCAGGACTACCCCGTGCGCTTCGGCGCGGAGATCGTCGACGCCGACGGCGCTCGCGTTGGCTTCACGATGCACGAATCGCGTGATGTCGGGCGCGGGATGCGCTTACGCCTCTCGAGTTTTCTGCCGGCCGCTTCGCCGCCGGAGTTGCTGCGGCGCCATCTCGACCACTTCGCGATCGAGTTCCGGAACTGGACGCGCTTCGCTTGGCTCGAGTCGTTGAAGCACTGAAGCAAACGGACTCTACGTATCCGGAGCACGAGAGCCCCTCCGCGTGAACGCTTTTCCGGCCGGTCGTTACCGACCGGAAAAGCCAAGTGCGGCGTCAACCGGGTCGCTCGGCGTACTCCTGGTCGGTGACGGGCTCCAGCCACGTCGCCTGCTGGCCGTACTTGTCCGCGGCCTGGACCGAGGTGTGCACGAAGAGCTGGTCTGGTGCCGCGCCGTGCCAGTGTACCTCGCCCGGCGCGATCGAGACGCCGTCCCCGGGAAGCAAATCCCTGACAGGGCCTCCCTTGACCTGGAAGCGCCCGATCCCAGACGTCGCCACCAGGATCTGACCATCCGGGTGGCTGTGCCAGACGGTCCGTGCCCCCGGCTCGAAGATGACGCGCGTGACGTGTAGCGGCTGCGACGTCTCAGCGACGGCGATCGGCTGTTGCCACGCCACGCCGGTGAAATGCGCCGCCGTGCCTCTGATCGTGGGCTGTTCTACGGCGCGTTTTAACGTCATGTTCTGATGTGCTCCTTCGTTGAACGATCGGGTTGTGGCTTTGCCGCGTCGTTGCCGCCGGTGAGATCTCGCATCCGCCGCCTAGACCGGCCGTCGATAATCATCTTCTCGCGACCAAGGCGTGAAACGCGTGCACGGGCCGGGCTCACGGTTACGTCGAGTCCCTGTGCGCGAGCGACGCGAGGTACACACCGCCTCGTCAAGCGAAAGCGTATCGCTAGGAAAGCAATCGTCGCGCAATCGCGCTCGAGAGAGCAGTCGAGCCGCCGAGCGTTCCGACTCGAGTAGTGGAGACCAACCGTCTCGGCGGCGAGTGAGACGTGCTTTCGCGTGTCTGAAGCCTACACAGCATCGCGACCGGTGTCGAGCGCGTGCGTCGTGTCGCCCGACACGAATCATCAGCAGGCGAGTATGACGCCGACTCACCGTGATCGCGTGCACTGGTCGAGCGAGTATATCGGCGCCCTGACGCGAAGCACCGAACGTGGAATTCCGGCTCCTCCGCTACTTTCTCGTCGTCGCGAACGAGCTCCACGTCGGTCGAGCGGCGGAGAAGCTGCGGATGACGCAGCAACCGCTGAGCGCGGCTATTCAGAAGCTCGAGCGCGAGCTCGGCGTCGAGCTCTTCGTCCGCGAGGCGAATCGGATCCGGCTCACGACCGCCGGCGCAGCGTTCGTACCGGCGGCTCGCGATCTGCTCGTAAAAGCTGAGGCGGCAGCTGAGGCGGCGCGCGCCGCTGCTCGGGGAGACGTCGGGACGCTGCGGGTTGGTCACTGCAGCGCGGCGATGCGCGAGATCGTCCCGGCGCTCGTGACGCTCTATCGCGCGAGGCATCCGTCGGTCGCCTTCGACCTCGTCCAGCTGCCGCAGCGCGAGCAGCTCGAGCGACTGGCACTCGGCAAGCTCGACCTCGCGTTCGTCTACGGCCCGCTGGACAAACGCAACGGCTGCTCGCTCACGGTGAGCCGGGACCGGCTCGTCGTCGCCATGCGGAGCGACCACCCGCTCGCGAGTCGTTCCTCCGTCTCCCCGGCAGAGGTAGCCGCGCTCGTTGGTGCCGCGTATAGTCCAGACGAGTACGCCGAGTTCCTCGCCTTCGTCGCCGGAGCGTTCGGTGAGCACGCCACCGCCGCCCGGCCGATGACCTTCGGTCGCGATCGCACGTCCTTGCTCGCGCTCGTCGCCGGCGGTGCCGGAATGGCGGTGCTCACGGAGTCCGGCGCCGAGGCGGAACAGCGGCCAGACGTCGCGTTCCGCGCACTCGCGACACCGCTTTCCCTCGAGCTCTTTGCCGTTTGGGAGGAGCAGCGCGCGGAAGAACCACTCGTGCGCGCCGTTCGAGTCGCGATCGGCGAAGTCGCCTCTGCCGCCGGCGTCGTCTCGAAGGCCTCCGCTCTCGACGCCTTACGTGCCGAGCGGTCCGCGCGACAGGCGTTCTCGTCGGAGACCTTCGGCGCTTCTCGCGTGCGCGGTGCGCGGATCGAGCGGAACTGACGGTCGCGCCAGAGCGGAGGTCGTCATAGCTCCGACGAGCTGGTCTTTTCACGTCAACGGTCCGGCGGTCGCGTGGAGCTACCGGTCTCGAGGATGTGCGTCGGTCACAAGCGTGTCGCTCGGCTCATGAAAGCGGCAGGGATCGCCGGCGTTCAACGGCGGCGGTATCGCAAGACGATGGACTCGGCGCATGACTTGCCGATTGCACCGAACATTCTTTCACGACAGTTCGACGTGACGGCGATCGCAACGACCGAGCACGTTCGCTCAGACTCGGACGGTCCCATGGCGGTCGATGAACCGGCCCGTGCCGGCGTCTGGGCCCTCAGTCGCTAGCGTCACGATCGCGTCGGTGCCTTCGGTGACCGTCTGAGGTCCGCTGTTGCCGTTCAAGTCGGTCGCTGTATAGCCGGGATCGGCGGCGTTGACGCGTACGTTTTTGAGCCCCTTCGCGTACTGCGCCGTCAGCATCGTGACCGCGGCTTTCGACGACGTATAGAGCGGCGACACGACCTTCGACTCGATGCGATTGGGGTCGCTCGTTAGAGCGAGTGAGCCCACGCCGCTGCTCACGTTGACGATCGCCGGATGCTCGGAGGCCTGGAGCAGCGGCAAGAACGTGTGGATGACGCGGACGATACCGATCACGTTCGTGTTGAAGACCGCGAGCGCGTCCGAAGCGGTCAGCTCCGCAGCTGCACCGTGCGCTCCGATAATCCCCGCGTTGTTGATGAGAACGTCGATGCGCCCTTCGTGTGCCATGACGTCCGCCGCAGCACGAGCGACGGACTCGTCGTCGACAACGTCGATAGCAACGAAGCGGGCACCAAGGCGATCGGCGGCCTTCTGGCCCCGCTCGGAATCACGCGCCCCGAGGACAACGGTCTGGCCGAGCTCGATGAGACGCCTGGCCGTCTCGTAACCGAGGCCTTTGTTAGCTCCGGTGATGAAGGTGATGCTCATGGCACAAGTGTTTCCGAAACAGAACCGGACTGCTAGTGACGGCGAGACAGTAGGATCGAGAGTCCTACGCTCGACCGCTGACCACGACGCCTCGATCGGTCTGGGACCTACCCTCCGTATGTGCGGAATGTGTCAATCTTTTTGAGACCGGTTTCGTGAACAAATGCTATGCCGCGATTGGCTCGGGCGGGTTGATAAAGACGGTTAGTTCGAGCGCGGGCGGTTCGGGCGTGCCGTTCACGAAA
>JAABUK010001353.1_pt1 | contig 47180 bp, 47 predicted proteins | sample 5559141 | NCBI WGS metagenome assembly JAABUK01 (sample SAMN10711869, study PRJNA513367) | rock metagenome | isolation source: Antarctica rocks | place: Antarctica: Victoria Land, Pudding Butte nord | collected 2016-01-03 | reverse complement strand
CGTCCCCGCCTATCTCCAGCTTCAATATCTGCAGCGATGCGCCATAGCCGGGCTTGAACAGGTAATCGAGGATCTGGTTGCGCTGCTGGGCGGGATAGTCAATGAGCAGCCGCGAGTTACCGCCTCCACCGCTGATTGCGCCCACTCCGTCGAAGATCCTGCCCGTGTCCGCTGCATCTACGTTGATCAGCGTCGTCACGGTCGCGCCTGCTTCTCTAGGGGCTTGTGCATTCCCATCCCGCAGAGGCACCGTAACAGCGGCTTGTGCACCGTTCGAAACGCCCGAAGAAGCGAACAGTTGTGGTGTCGCCAGCATCGCCAGCGACAGCAGAAGGAGTACTGCAATTCGTAAACTATTCATCTCTCAACCACTCCCCTGGCATCGATGTAATCGGCTTATGTCCCGGGCTCGGTCAGCAAGTGAACTTGGCTGAGAGCTGAACCTGGCGAGGCAGATTTATCCCGTCATCATACTGAAATTCGTTTAGGACTCTAATATTCGGCGCGCGTTGAATCTGTGCCGCGGGCTCACTTGCCTCGCAGAGTCAAGTACCTCCGGCGTCCGCCTCTCGCCTCGGCAGTGCGAGGTTTGTTGGCGGCTGGGAACTATGCTGTTGCCGAGCAGTCGTTACGTCGCGTGCTGGTCGAATCTCACTCCTTGGCGGATGCGCATTTCTGCTAGTGTTCGCGCTGCTGCATGAGGGGAGAGCGACGGAGTCGCTGGCCGAGTACACCGAGGGGGCGAAGTTTGGGGAGCCTGGCGCGGACGACCTTGCCGCCGTCGCCTCCAATTATGTGCTGCTCAAGGACTTCGCCGATGCCGATCGTTGGTTGCGAGCCGCTTTGCAGCGAGCGCCGACTCGGGCGCAGCTGTGGTATCTGCTGGGGCAGACGCAGTACAACGAGAACCGGTGGGCGGACGCGGAGCATTCGTTCCTGGAGTGTCTGCGACGGGAGCCTCGTCATGCCGGTCGGATTACAATTTCGGCCTGGTGTGTGAGGCCGAGCAGCGGCCGGCCAAGGCGGAGGAGGCCTATCAGACGGCGATCGGCTGGGAGGGTGATACGCCGGAGGACATTCAGCCGCACCTGGACTGGGGGATGCTGCTGCGACAGGGGAAGATCGCCAAGGCCGCTGCCTCTGCTGACGGTCGCGGCGCGAGACCCAGGAGCGGCCAACCCGCTCGCCCATCAGGAGCTTGGGCTGGTGCTCGATAGCTGGGAAGGACGGAGTAGGCGGTCGTCGAAGTGAAGAAGGCGGTGGCGCTGACTCCAAATGTGGAAGCATTGCACTTGTTTCTCGGGCGGATGTACCGGAAGATGCGCCGGAGAACGGATGCGACGCGGGAGTTTGCGGGGGCAGCGCGGATTACCGGGACGCAGACCGATGCGGCGGTGCCGAATGCGAAGATCCCGTAGGGCTTCAGCCTGGGATTGTGCTCTCTTTAGAGAGGAGAACGTCTCCAAAAAACAACGCCACGGAGTGTCCAAACAGGTTCTACGGTGCGGCCTTGCGAGCGGAGGCTTGCGAGGCGCGATCTCCAAGATGGAAGATTCCTATGATCCCGCGACCCTCGTCGACGGTATAGATTGCGTCTAGGCCCGGCGCGGAGAGCTTCTGCTTCCCCCCGTCCGGCCAGTTAATTTCGATCAAGCTGATGGCGGTCGCGTCGCCCAGTCCGAAGAAGACACGAGGATCGCTGGACGATGCGAAGCTGCCGCCGCTGAGGACATCGCCGCGCTGACGCGTACCGTTCGCCGTGACAAATACCTTGGTCCCTACGGCGTCGCGGGGAGACTTTGGACCGCCGACGAGCCGGAACTCGATCCAATGATGATGGTCAGGGGAGACGTTACGCAGCAGCGTGGGCGGGCCTTCCTGGTTATTGATGACCACATCGATGCGGCCGTCGTTGAAGAGGTCGCCGAAGGCTGCCCCGCGCGCGGTCAGGACGGTGGCGAGACCGCTGCCGCGCACAGCCTCGACTAGGGCGAAGTGCGAGCCGTCCAAATTGCGGAGCAGCAAGGGCTTTTCCGCGAAGCTGGTTCCCCAGTTCTGCTGGTCCGCCTGGGGGTAGACGTGCCCGCTGACGAAAAGCAAATCTTTACGACCGTCGCGGTCGAAGTCGAGGAAGCCCGCTCCCCAACTCAGAAACGGCGTGGTGAGCGGAGCGAGGCCGGCGGCGGCGCTCACGTCGGTCAGGCTCAATCTGCCATCGTTGCGGTAGAGGACCTTGGCGTCGTCCGAGAAATCGGTGTTGAAGAGGCCGAGCCGGCCGGAGTTGTTGTAGTCGCCGGCGGTGATGCCCATGGTGGCGGTCTCGTGGCCTTCGCCGTTAACGGCGTAGCCGGACTCGAAGCTGCGGTCCTCGAAGGTGCCGTCGCCTTTATTGCGATAGAGGTAGTTGGGCGTGGAGTCGTTGCCGACGAGCAGATCGGGGCGGCCATCGTCGTCGAGGTCGGCAAAGAGCGAGACGAGGCCGTAGTAGCCGGGCTTGTCGGCGACGCCGGCGTTGACGCTGACGTCGGTGAAGGTGCCGTCGCCGTTGTTGTGAAAGAGATGGTCGGGCGCGCCGACCAGGCCGCGCGGACCGCAGAAGGTGGTGGCGCCGCGGAATTGACAGGTGTTCGAGACGACGCTGTCTGAGCCGGGGCGGGGAGGGTGGGCGAAGTCGTAGGCGGTGTAGCCGGGCACGAAGAGGTCGAGCAGGCCATCGCCGTCGTAGTCGCCGAAGGTTGCGCCGGTTGACCACGCGCCGAGCGCGACGACGGCCCGCTCGGCGACGTCGGTGAAAGTGCCGTCGCGGTTGTTATGGTAAAGCCGATTCTGGCCGACGTTGGTGACATTGAGGTCAGGCCAGCCATCATTGTCGTAGTCGGCGGCGACCACGCCGACGCCCCAGCGATCGTTTGCGACGCCTGCCTTTTGTGTGACATCAGTGAAGGTGCCGTCCCGATTATTATGGAAAAGCGCCGCGTGGGGGGGCTCACTTTTACCAGCCATAGCAGTGTAGGTAAGACTGTTGACGAGATAGATGTCGATCCACCCGTCGCGGTCGTAGTCGAGCAGAGCGACGCCGCTGCCGAGCGATTCGACGATGAAGTCTTTGTGGTCGTCGCCGACGTGGTGCGACCAGGCAGCGAGACCGGAAGCCCTGGTGGCGTCTTCGAAGACGACCGTCCCGCGGTCGACGAAGCCGGAGGCGGTGATCGGTGGATGAGACGAGTCGTCCGCGGGCACCGGCTTGGCCGCGCCCATACCACCGGCCTGGCTCATGCACAGCGACGGGAAGCCCAGAAGCGACAGCAGCGCGAGGGTTGCGCGTCTATCGGGCAGCATTCTTGATCTGAATGACGTCGCCGGCTCGTGCGGCTGTCGCTTCGCTGGCCTCGCGCTGCAGGCGGCCATAGGTTGCGATCTCTATGGCGGCCTGTTCAGGCTTGGCGGCGGCCTTGTAGGCCTTCGAGAGGAGGAAGTGGATCGAGGGTTCGCGGGGAGTCTCCACGGCGGCGAGCAGCAGGTCGTCGATCGCCTTCTGCGGCTGGCCGAGCTTGAGCAGCGCATTGGCGCGGTCGACGCGGGCCTGCATCAAGGTAGGGCAGCGCGCAATAGCAGCGTCGAGAGGAGGTAGAGCCTCCGACGCAGGCTGCTCCGCCGCTAGCAGCGTATTGCCGAGCTTCCACTCCGTCGTGCAGTTTCCCGGGTCGTTGCGCAGCTCTGCCTCAAACTCGACGCGGGCGGACTCCCACTTCTGTTCGAGCCAGAAGGCGGTGCCCAGGCGATAATGGGTGCCGGGCTGGTTCGGGGCAAGCTGCACGGCCTTGCTGTACTCGGCCAACGCGCCATCGTAGTTGCGCATACTCTCGTCGATCTCCCCCGTTACCTCATGCGCCGTCACCGAGTCGGGATCGATCGCCTGTATCTTGCTCAGCGTCGTCTCAGAAAGCTGCAGATACGTCTTTCCTAGGAGATAAAGCGCCGCCTGATCCTTGGGGTTCCGCTCGACACACACCCGTAGCTGCCGAGCCGCTTCCTCATACTCGCCCAGGTTGAGCAACGCACGCGCCAGACTCATCTGCAGCGTATTATCCGCCGGATGCGCCGTGACAGCGGCCTGCAGACGAGCCTTTGCCTCTTCGTTCCGTCCCAGTTTCAGGTAGCTCATCCCCAGCACTCCGGATGCCGTCGTCATCCTTGGGTCAAGCGCCAGCCCCCGCTCCAGCGTTCGCGCAGCTGCCGCATACTCTCCCCGGTCGAAGTACAGCGCCCCGAGATTGTTATAAGCGGGCGCAAGATGTGGCGCGGCCTTCAAAATAGCCTCGTACTTCGCAACCGCCGTTGTCTCGTCTCCTGCCTGCTGAGCGGCCTTTGCCTCCGCATAAAGCGCCTCCACCCGAGGCGTCACCTCACCCGATCCCTGCCCCCATGCACCCGCCCCGCAGACGTGGCAAAGCACCACGGCCATGGCACCGAGCCGCATCCATCGCACTCGTCGAAAGGTAGTCATACCACCGCCAGTATAAAGTGCGAGAGCGAGAGGCGATCAGCCATGGAAGAACCCACACAAAGAAAAAAGGCCAGCCGAAGATACTCCCGGCTGGCTCCCGTAATACTCTGCTCAAAACTCCAGCCGAACCTCTAGCTGGCCTCGCCGGTTTTGATTATTTTGGCCCTTGAAGACCGCTTGACCAAAGTTGGCATCGTTAGCGTTATTATCCGGCCCATTGAACTGCGTTCGGTTGAATGCGTTGAACAGATCGAACTTCAGCGTTCCAGAGAAGCGCTCCCCGAAGGAGAACTTCTTGTGAATGTCGAGGTCCTCGTTAGCATAGCCCGGATAGCGCAGCTCACTGTAGTTGCGAACGGCGTTGCCCAAAACATAAGGGGCCGTTGGGGTAAATGCTGCGGGATCGTAAATCTGTGCCGTTTTACGCTTGCCGAGGAAGAAATCCCGCTCGACCTGATAGGAAGCAGTCTTCAATGAAATCGAAGCATTGCGATCCGGACGATTGCCCCCATTCGGCAGGCCTTGAACATTGGAACCGACACCAAAAGGCCCTCCCTGTTCGTAGTCAAGAATGTAGCCGATCTGCCATCCACCGGTTGCCTCCCCGATCAGGCCCTTTTTGCTCAAGTACCTCTTGCCCGGTCCGATCGGCAGATCGTACACGCCGCTAGCCTTGAACGTGTTCGGCTCATCAGCGCTGGAGATCGTGTACTCCGCCTTCTGGTTGTACTTGTTCAGCGCTCCATTCGAGAAGCTCGAGAAGCCGCTGCTCGCATTATCATAGCTACGCGAAAGCGTATAGCCGATTAGGAACGAGATGCCATTCGTATAGCGCTTCTCCGCCTCAACCTGCAGACCCTGGTAGTAGGTGGTTCCCGAAGCCTCGAAGTTGTTGAAGACGTTTGAGTACTGCGGGTACGGAGCCAGCGACTGAGCCACCGTTGCCGATCCACCAAAGTCAGCCACAAAGTTGTCGTACGGCAGCTTGTACCCGGCCGCTTGGGCGGCACCATTCTGGAAGGAAAGCCCAAGGTCCGATTTTAGGCTAAGGTACTTCGGGTCAAGCTGGTCTGGCCGGTTCAGCTGGCTCGGCAGATGGATGACGCGATTACCTACCCACGCCACCGTAAGGAAGATGTCTTGAGGCAACTGACGTTGCATGTTGACATTCCATTGCTGTGCATACGGCGCATAGCCATCATTGCGGCTAAACGAGTTGATCTGTGTTCCGACGCCAAGCGCTGGATTCAACGTTGAAGGTTGCGGATTAGGGAGAGGCTTACTGTCCCAGACCCCGTAAGCTGACGCGTTGGTTCCAGTGCTGTTGCGCGTGAAGGAACCGACCAGGAGGTTGCCATAGTTCACGGCCACCTTGCTCGTCCCATACTCGTAGGCACCGCCATTCAGGAACGCAATGCTGAACCCGCCCTGGAGCACTGTCTTTGTATTTAGCTGATAAGCCAAGCCAAGACGCGGGCCGAAGTGCGTAAAGTGCGTATCCGCCCGGGTATAACCCGCGCAGCCCGTGCAGTTGCCGAACTGCGTCGCCGCGCCCGGAAGATTATTCGCATGGGGGTTGGGAGCAGTCGGATTCAGGAAGACGATTAGATTGTTGTTTTCCGTAAAGGGCACCTGAATGTCCCACCGAATGCCAAGGTTTACTGTCAGCTTCGGCATTAGTTTAATATAGTCTTGAACGTAAGACGATAGGTCCACATTGCGGAGACGAAGCTCCTGAGAGTTCGAGCGATTCGCAGAATCTGGAAGACCAAGCAGAAAGCTGGCAAAACCACTTCCGTAGTTCCCGAAGTTAGGGCCAGAGGTCTGTTTTCCGGTAACTGGATCAATAATGGGGGGCGTCGAAGTCTCAGCGTTGCTGAAGTTAAAGTGCCCACCCGCCGTCTGCTCTTCGTTGTCATCCTGGTACGCCCGCCGGAACTCTCCGCCGATGTTGAAGGTCTGACGCCCCTTTGTCCATAGCCAGTTATTCACCGCCGTAATCCCCAGCTTGCGATTTACGGAGCCTGTATTCGCGCCGCTCGTGCCCCATTGGGTGGGCGCATGCTGGCCGTTGAAGGTGATACTAGGCGGAACGACGCTGCCTATTACCAGCGGCGTGCTGTACTTTAGCTGGTTGAACTGATTGTTGATCTCGCCGAACCAACCCACGCCGGCGGTCGTTACCAGATTTGAAGTGACCGCATTCGAGTAGTTCAGCAGATAGCCGCTGCCGATTGTCGGGAAGTACCGCAAGCTGCTCAGCGGGTTTGGCGGCAAGACAAACGCAGGCTGATCGAATCCACTGGTCGTATAGGAGTTCCGCCACTGGCTGTAGTGGATGTTCTGCTTCTGCGTCAGAGCATGGTCAATGGTAAATCCGAAGACGTGCTGAATGCTCGCAATCGGAAAAGGGATATAGTTCTTGTTCTGATCGAGGCCGCCATTGCTGCCCGGAATATCCGGGTTGGGGAGATATTGCAGCAGCGCGACGGATGCTGGACTGAAGCGGTTCGGACAAATGGTGTTTAGGACGCCATTGCACTGGAACTGCTGTTCAGTGAGCGGGTCATAGATGGGAATCAACTTGCCTTTGCCATCGACGTAGTCGGTAAAGTTACCTGTCTTCTCGAGGGCCGTGGGCACCGTGGCTGTGCTCGTATTTTGATTCACCAGTTTGAACCACTCCTGGCTATAGTGGAAAAACGTCTTGTCACGGGCGTTATACAGATGCGGGATGCTCAGCGGTCCGCCCACGGTGAAGCCATAGTTGTTCTGCTTGTCGACCGGGGCCTTTCCATTTTGACCCCAGACCTTGCCCTGAAGAATCCGGGCGAGTCGAACGCGGTGTTCTTGAGGATTTCGAAGAGATCACCATGGTACCGGTTTGCTCCCGATGCCATCTGGTACGACAACACGCCTAGTCCCAGCCCAAACTGCGCCGCGAACGTCGTTCGCTCCACGCGGAACTCCTGCACCATCTCGAACGGCGGGTTCACGTTAGTCGTATAACCCTCCGTCTCCGGCTGGGGAAACGCGATGCCGTTATAGAGAATCTCCTGCTCAAAGTCGACGCCGCCACTGATGCGGTGCGAGAACGTACCGCCTGTCGTTCCCGGTGCCAGAAACTGCAGCGCGTCGATCTGTCGCCCCCGCCCCGAGACTTGGTTAGGCAGCGCATTGACCACCTCCGGCTCGATCGTTGTACCCAGCTGCGGTTGTGTCGTATTCAGCGCAATCGAGTTCGCCGTGACCTCAACCGTCTCGGACTCTCCGCCCGCGACCAGCGCGAAGTCCACCGTGGCGGTCGTGCTCACGTCGATGTTCACGTTATTTTGTACGCTCTTGCGAAAGCCTTGCGCTCGACCGTCACGTTGTACCGGTCCGGCAGCAGACCAATGACGGAGTATGTTCCCGCGGAGCTTGTCACCCGCGTCGTCTTGACCTGCGTGCCCTTGCTCACAATGGTGACAGCCGCCCCTGCGATTACGGAGCCGTTAGGGTCCGTGACCGTTCCCGTAAGCCCCGCGCTGGCCTGAGCAAGCAGCCCTGGCGCGCCCGAGCTCACAAGCAGCAGAAAGACGGCGCAGCCGGATAGAAGTAGTCTGAAGATCGTCGCGGAGCTTGCCGCGAGGGAATGCGTTTTGCGTTTCATGGTGCATCTTCTCCCCTAAAGGATCATGGCCCGTCGTACTATCCGTGTTCGGCAACTAAATGCGCCGATACCGGGTTCGTTCGCGCTCGTCGAGCGAGGATGTGTGCAGGCTGATTACACGTTCGGCGGCATTGTTCGCGGGCGGCCGATGTTGCTGCGCATCTGGCGCTCGTCGAATGATTACATTCGTGACGGAAAATAATCCTGCTTAAGTTACGGCGGCAAACTAATCCCTCGCTCTTAGGGATGTCAAGAAGCTTGTTGCGGGGAGGCATCTGACAAGCGGCTAGTGACGTATCACCGGGGATCGGCGCAACCGTCCGCTCTTGGCGACATTCAGGCGGACCGACTTTCCAGGCACCCGATGATGAGCGATGATCGAGCGCTTGTCCCTACTCGGGGCATCGCACATCCGGCAACAGTAACCGTCTCGCTCCAGAACCGCCTCCCGGAGTCCGCCGAAATACTCCTCATCTTGACGCTTCAGCGTAGCCGTTCGCACAGAGGCCAAGCGCGAGAATCCGCTATGTGTCGTTGGAGGCGCGTGTGCCTTCCGATCATCCGTGGCGTGCGATTCGCAAGCTGACGGACGCGGTGTTGCTGTCGTTGAGCGCTGAGTTCGACGCGCTCTACTCGGACATGGGACGACCTTCGATCGCGCCGGAAGTATGTGCTGCGGGCGCTCCTGCTGCAGGTGTTCTTCTCGGTGCGGAGCGAGCGGCAGCTGGTCGAGCAGATCGACGACAACCTGCTGTTTCGCTGGTTCGTCGGCCTGGGCATGGACGACCAGGTGTGGAACCATGCTGTATTTTCCAAGAACCGCGATCGCCTGCTGAACGCGGAGGTGGCGCAGCGCTTCTTCGCCGAGGTGAACCGGCAGGCCAAGCCGCTCATGTCGGACGATCATTTCACCGTCGACGGCACACTGATCCAGGCCTGGGCGTCGCAGAAGAGCTTCCGCCCGAAGGACGGCTCGGATTCCAACGACGGCGACGGGACGAACTTCCACGGCCACAAGCGGTCCAACGAGACGCATGAATCGACCACCGACCCGGACGCGCGGCTGTACAAGACGAGCTACGGCAAGGAGTCGCATCTGGCCTATCTGGGCCACGCTCTGATCGAGAACCGCAACGGCCTGAGCGCCGCCGCGATGGCGACGACGGCCGACGGCTTCGCCAAAACGGAACATTGCGTACGCTAGCGATTCGAGAGTATTGCAGGCAAAGCACTTGCACTTCAGAAAACGCTGCTGCTGTCCCGAAAACGACCGTTTCTGCGCCGACAGGCGCTGTGATCATGACAGCCCGGTTTTGCTTCAGAATTGTCTTTTATCACATTATTTGGCGTAGACCTTATCACGCAATCCGGCGTACGTCGAATGCGACAGAGATCACCACCGTGAGAGCGCGGCAGCCGACGCAGTGTACTCAGGCGACTTACAAGATTCGCAGTGATCGCATGGAAGCTCCTAGCTCCCTGTCCAATGATCACTGAAGCGCCACATAGCGTGACAAGCGTGCGCCACATAGCGCGACAAACAACACATTTGGGATGTCGGACAGATTCGTCGCCTCTTCCGCTCCGATCAATCCGTTTCCCCGTGCTTCGGGGACGAGGCGCCGTACTGCCGAGAGCCGAACGTTCGTGGTCGACGGCGCCAGATAGCCCATGCCGGCCTTCCACTCCTGTAGCAGCGCGCGAGTGAGCGGTCGGCCAGCCGAAAACGCAAACAGATTATCCAGCGCCTTGGCGTAGTTTCGGCGGGTGTGCGGAGACGTCACCGAATCCAGAACCATCTGCTTCACCACAGCCTGAGCCTCGGTCAGCTCAACGGAACCCGGGTTGCTCTCGCTTGCCATGCGCTCAATCAATCGCAGATCGTTCATAACGCCTCAGCTCAGGTATACGCCAGATAGCGTGAAAGAATCAGCGCCACACATCCTGATAAGCAACAGGCGGCTCCAAGCGCCCAGAACCCCCACATGCAGACGTCTCTGATCGGACTAGAGGCCTGTTCCGAAGCGCATTTCCTTGGACGTGCCTTGCGAAGCAAGGCCATGAGGTGCGGCTGATCGCAGCCCAGTTCGTCAAGCCTTTCGTGAAGTCGAACAAGAACGGCTTTGTGGATGCAGAAGCCATCGCCGAAGCAGTCGAGCGCAAGAACATGCGCTTTGTCCCGATCAAGACGGACGATCAGCTGGACCTGCAGGCCATCCATCGAGTTCGTGATCGATTGATCTCGCGTCGTGCCGCCGTCATCAACCAGCTGCGGACATTCCTGCTCGAACGTGGCATGACCTTCGCGAAGACTCCGGCCAAGCTGAGGAGCGCCAGTTCCGTCCCGTACCGGAATAGTTGCACCAGCTCCTCCGGCCTGCACAGCCCCGTCAGCTCGTTCGCATACATCCCGTTGATGCTCACCCAGCCCTTCTTCACCGCAGCGATAAACGCATCCTTCTCCGCCTCCGACCGACGCCGCATATACAGGTCCGCTCCCCACAGCACCTCCAGGTTCCACACAAATCGCGAACCCTCCGGATACCCCGCCGTTTTCTCCGCAAGCTCCATCCCCAGCGTGATGTTCTTTATCTGCTTCTCTTCCACATCCGACTGTATGTCGGTGTACCCAAGATCATGGTGCGAGTGCGGCAGCACATATACCAGTACCTTGCGCACCGGCTCGAGCTTCACCGTCGCCGAGCTCACACTCTCCCCCAGCTTCACCGTCACCGCGCCATCCCGCGCCTCTGTAACCGCGGCAATCAGCACGTTGAACGTATGCTGCCCCGCACCCAGCGTCCGCCGATCAATCTCCGCCCCATCCAGCATCGTCACCAGCGGCGCATCGCCGCCCGCATGCTGCACCGAAATCTGGATCGGCTGCATCAGCCCACCATCCTTCCGCACCAGCCCGCGAATCCCCATCACCAGCGGAAGTGCATCCGCCGTCTTCTCATCACCCATAGCCAACGCCTGCAACGAAGAACCCGCACACAACACGCCGCCCGCTACGATCGACATTCCCTTCAACACATCCCGTCGCTTCATCATGCTCCATTCCCTGTTACAACTTCGTTCAGCACCTGATCCCATGCGATCCGTGTTAGCGGCCGCCGTCGGAAGGCGAACCAGCCAACGCTTCTTCACCCTGCGATCGCTCAACTCATTCACCGCATCGCCACTCTTCTGATTAAGCTCCTTGTATAGCCCCTTGGCTTCATCGGTCCGCCCAGCGCAAAATAAGCCCGCGCCAGATGATACGTAGCGCTCCGCGAGCCCGGATCGGTCCGATGCGCCAGCTCCAGATCCGCAACCGCCGCCTTCGGCTGCTGCTCTTCCAGCAGCAGCTTGCCCCGCAGCGTCCGCGCCGAAACCGACTCGCTCCACGACGCAATCGCCCGGTCAAGCTTCGTCATCGCATCCGCCGTCGTCGCCGCATCCAGTTTCAACAAACACTCCGCCAACAGTAATGCAGATCAGAGTGAACCACTCCATCACCGATCGCCGCCGCAACTCATACGCCGCAACAGCATAGTTTCTCTGTTTGTAATCCGCCACCGCCAGCACAAATCGCGCATCGGCCTGCTTCGGCGCAAGCTTCACCGCCGCCGCAAAATCCCATGCGCGTTGTTCCTTGAGGCACAGCCAGAACAAATTGGGTGAACAGTTGTACCGAAACGAGCAATACCAGGCGGCTCAACAGCAATCTATGCAGGCTCCGGCAGCGCCCAATCCGCATATCTCAGGGAGCAAAGGGAGGTAAAAAGCAGCCATAGAGAGCATGGGCCTACTCACGGCGTCGCTTCTTTACAGAAAAACTTTACGAGGGACTACAGCGGGGCATCGAGCGTATATTTTGTGGCAAAGCTGGTCTATATGTCTCTTATGCGAATGCCAAATTGAACGAATTGCTATGTCGTACTCGGCGCTATAATGGCGTTGGCGGCGGGAGCGATCTCGCAAACTCCAGCGTGCAAGGTAGTCGCGGCGTACGGGGCTGCTCCGGCGGAAACGGCCTATGCGGGAGGCGACTATACGCAGGCCGAAACGCTGTACACGCAGGAGCTGGCGGAGAAGCCGGACGATGAACGCTGGGGTGCGGGGCTGGTGCGGACCTTGCTGCGCGAACGAAAGATCGCCGAGGCGGCGAATCGTGCGGACGGCCTGCTTGCCGCCCATCCCGGATCGGCCGTGCTCCTGACCGCGCTCGCCGAAGTGCAGCTTCGCCAGGGAGTGCCGTGGCTGGCCGCGAAGACGCTCGAACGCTCGGCGGGGATCGACCCCTGTCTGGCGCTGACCCACCTGACTCGCAGCAGGGTCGACCGTGTCGACTCCATGTACAGCTCCGAGCGGGGCGAGATACAGGCCGCGTATGCGATCGATCCAACCGATGTGGAGATCGCGCGCACCTGGCGACAGAGAGTCTCCATCGCGAACGATGCCGTAAGCATGGACAAGTCGATGGTGGGGAGCGATCTCGACGCGGCGGCGAAGCGGCAGGCCCAGGTGACTCTGAAATCGATGCTATCGGGTTTGTCGGAGAACTCGCAGACCTGCGAGGTTGTGCCGGCGACTCAGTCCGCCGTACTTCCGCTGCTGCCTTCGATCCGGGACGGCAAGCATATCGACGCCTACAAGCTCGAAGTGAAGCTGCCACAGACCAAAGCGTTCCTGCAGGTCGACACGGCGGCTTCGGGGCTGTATATCAGCCGTGCGCTGGCCGATCTGAATGGGCTTCACCAGGCTCAGGACGGTGTACCGGGGACTGTTTACGCGGCGAACGTGACGATCGGGCCGCTGGAGTTTCATGAGTGCACCCTGGGCGTGAGCGATACACCGTTTTACGAGAAGGCGGACGGGTATATCGGGACGGATGTGTTTTCTTCCTACCTGATCAAGCTGGACCAGCCGAATGAAAAGCTGGAGCTTTCCCCCTTGCCGCCCGTAGCCGGTACGGTGCTGCCGACCGATCGCTCGGAAGCCGCCGAACTGCGCGGGTTCACCCCGGTCTATCATCGGCGGCAGTATCTACTGGTGCCCGTGACTTTGAACGGCAAGGAGCGCAAGCTGTTTGTGCTGGACTCTGGCGTTCGCTACACCACGATGCCGTCGGAGGTAGCGCATTCGATTTCAACCACGCGGGTGAACTTCACGAACGCGGCGAAGACGACGTCCGGAGCGACCATCAACGTGTATCGGGACAGCTTCGACTTCGAGTTCGCCGATCTTCTACTGCGGAATCGGAGTCACGTTCTGGAGATGGAATCGCCCTCCACCGAAGCGAGTGTGGGCATGGAGCTGGGCGGGATGCTGGGATTCGACATGCTACATTCGATGGTCATGCAACTCGACTATCGCAATGGCTTGATCAAGCTAGAGGCGGCCGACTCCGAATTGAAGTGGCGAACGGCGATGCAAAGAAGGGTGGTTTGCGGGCACGGGCAAAAGCCGCGGTGGAATGCCCGCCCGACGATATGACGGACCAGCCCTTCGTGACGCTGATCACTGCGAAGCCAACGGGATCGTGGGACTCAGGGAGCCTAAAGGCGGGCGAATCGTTGACTGCGAAGGTGGTGAAGGAATGGATTGCTCCAGCGTGCAGGTTGGAGCAAGGCACTAATCTATACGGACATGTGGTGAGCGTTGCGCATTCGAAGCATCGTGGCCATGCGGAGCTGGCGCTGGTTTTCGATCGAGGGGACTGCACGGGGCATTACCGGCAGGAGCTAACACTTAACGTAATTGGGCTGCTCGCGCCGGATGACAACAGGCAGGCCATGCATGACGCGCTCCCGATTGAAGTGCACGGTGCAGGCCGCCGCATTACGGATGCGGTGGCTGCGCTCAGTCTTGGAACGGACTTTAATCCAAACCCGGAGAAGCTGCCTGAGATGGTTCATCCCGGCATGGTAACGCGGGTGCCCGGGGTGGAGCTTGGCTTACATGCTGGACCGCTCTGCAGCGTGCTACTACGGAGCGGCGAGCAGAATGTACGAATCGGACCAAAGACGCAGCTTCTGTTAACGATGGGCGATTTACACTAAATTGTCGCGACTTCCGTTCTTTAGGGCATAACGCCGAAAGAAGGACGTGTGACCTTTGTGGAAGTTGGCGGATCGTTGCGACGAGCAGATTACGCTTCCGGTCTTAGCCGTTCTCTATATGCGATAAGCGCCGAGATCACCAAGAAGCAAACAGGTCGTAAACATGATTAAATCCAGCACCGCGTGTCCACCGTCTGGAGGGAAGTGATTGCTGATAGAAGGTAAGCCTCAAGCCAGCCCGCATTTTCACGCATGATAATCATCGATGGCCGCGTGAGCGGCCACGCCTGAGGATGAGAAGGGTTTCTCTTGACCGGGAAAGCGGCTGCAGTAGAGACTGCAGGTGCGAACAGGTAAAGGCTCGCGGACTAATTGGTGGTTCGACCCCGAATGATAATCTGACCTGCCGGCGGCTCACGTACACCTGACTGGTGCCTCTTCTGAGCCCGTAGAACAATATGCCCAACTCGCCGCCCGCTGCTTGTCCGCGCTGGAGGAGCAGATCATCGAAGCGATTCTGGAGCGATGAGCCGGCATCGATGTCGGCAAGAAGTTCGTCGTAGTCTGTGTCATGACCGGCGGCGCAAAGACGAACCCCACACGCAGATCATGAAGTTTGGCAGGATCGTGAGCGAGCTTCAGCGGCTCGCCGAATGGCTGGTCGCAGAAGGTTGCACTCACGCCGTGATGGAGAGCACCGGGAGCTACTTGAAGCCGGTGTTTAACCTGCTTGAAGCCCACGTATCTGTGATCCTGGCAAATGCCGCGCGGACGTGCAGAACAGGCGCGGCCACAAGACCGATCCGAACGATAGCCGGTGGCTGGCTCACCTCCTCCGTCACGGCATGATCCGGCCGAGCTTCATCCCGCCGTTGGCGATTCGTGAACTGCGAGACCTCACGCGTCGGCGTAAGCAGCTGATCAGGGAGAATTCAAGGGAGCGAAACCGGATTCAGAAGGTAATTGAAGATGGGAACGTCAAGCTCAGGGACGTACTCTCGGACGTTTTCTGTGTATCTGGCAGACTGATGCTCGCAGCGCTTCTCGATGGTCAGATGACCGCAGAGCAGATCGCCGATCTGGCCAAGAAGAAGGCCCGGGAGAAGATCCCCGCAAATCATGGCTTCTGTTGCGGACCATCGGTTGAGCGACCATCAGCGGTTCCTCATTCGGCATGCGCTTCGTCATCTGGAGTTCCTAGATGAGGAGGTGGAAGTGCTCAACCGCGAGATCCGGCGGCGCATGGAAGACCCAGCACTTGCCGAAGCGTTCCACTTGCTCCAGAGCATTCCAGGCATCAAGGAAGAGTCCGCAGCAGCTGTATCCTGGCCGAGATAGGCGCCGACATGGAACAGTTCCCTACAGCAGCGCAACTTAGCTCCTGGGCCGGGCTGTGTCCGGCGAACCACGAGAGTGCTGGCATCAAGAAGAGCGTTCGTACGAACCGGGAAAACGTCTGGCTCAAAACAACGCTGATGCAGAGCGCATGGGCTGCCACTAACCGCAAGGGATCACGCCTGCAGTCGCGGTATCACGCCTGAAAGCCCGCTGCGGAAACAAGCGTGCCATCGTGGCGCTCGGACACACGCTCCTCAAAACCATCCACACTGTTCTCTCTGCGAAGTTGCCCTATCGTGAAGAGCCTCCGATCACGCGGGACGACCGCAATGTCGAGCGTGGTCAGCATCATATACGCAGCCTGAAGAAGCTCGGATCTAACACGTTTGCAGTCGAGTAGCGCTGCCTATTCCCAGAACAATGTCCTTTATTAAGCGTGTAAGGGAGGGGAGGGAGAACATGCGATCGTTGTCGAGCGCGTTGATGCTGACGAGGAATTCGGCAAGTTCGTCTCGAACAACCAAGAAGGCTTCACTTTCTACGATATCGACCGCAAGACTGACGTTACGTTAGCCTATGACACCGTAAAGAAGATCATGGACGGATGTGGGGGCTCTACCTACGCTGTCCACAGACATGTAGACCGCAGAAGGAACCTTATTATTGAGGCAGTAGTTGTGGGTGGACTCGCTATTCTGATTGGTGCGGCGGCAGCAGTCAAATAGCTGGCAGAGCCGCTTGAAGCCTAGTTCCTATCCTGCACCCCGCTTTCGTCGAAGTCAGAAAACTGCGGAACAGCCACGGCTAAAGGCAGCTCCGTTGAAAAAGCGAGCATCGTTTGCTGATGTCCATAGGAGTGCTGCTCTCGCCACAGTAACAGCAGCAATGGCTAACAGCAGCAATGGCTGGATCTCGGCTAGTAACGCAGCCGTTCTATATACCGTCACCTTGATCAGCCCAATAGTGCTGCTCCGGAAGATCTTCACCATTGGATCGAAGCCCGCCACCTTGCCAACGAGCCGAGCTCTTTCTCCGCAGAAGATCATGGAGCGCTTTGGACCTGCTCCTTCTCCTCCGAAATCAACGACAGTAAACGCACGCTGCTGACGCTTGATTGGCCACTTGGCGGCCCGGAACCACACATACCTCTAAACGAGGCACACGAAACCCATCTGAATGTAAGGTCCGAGCCTTCATCAACTGCAGACCTTCGTGATGGCCGAAAGAGTCTAAAACTAGACTTACATTTGTTGAGTTTTGGGCTATAATCATCCAAGTTGACGGAGACGCTATGGCATCCGCGATACCCAATTACGCCACATCTGGCCTGCAGTTCAATAGCCCGCCCGACTTCAGCAAGCTGGAAACGCGCTCGCGACTCAGTCAGGCAGCCGTCGATGGATACATCAAGATTGTGGAGCGATGGGGGCTCTCGGTCGAGCAGCAAGGGGAGTTGCTCGGCGGCCTCTCCCGCGCCATGATTTACCGGCTACGGACGGTGGCGGGCACACGCACCGTTGACGAGCTGACCCGTATCTCGCTCGTCATTGGCATATATAAAGCGCTGCATATCCTGCTGCCCGACGAGGCGATTGCGGACCGATGGATGACGAGCCCGAACGACAATCCCCTTTTTGGGGGAGCACCTCCCTTCGATTTTGCGCTTCAGAGCCTGGTTCAATTGAGTCAGGTCCGGCGCCTGTTGGATGCTGCTCGGGGCGGTCAATAGCGCCCATGCCGATCGACGAGTACGTCCGATGTCTGGACACTCACCGGCTCATCCCGCGCCGGTTCCTCCCGGGACAAAGTTCAGTGCTTGAGTCCCTGGGTCTTCCCGCCGAGATTACCGACCAGCTCAGCGAGGTGGACGCGGCTACAAACGACCGCAGCCTCGCCGGCGCGCGTCGAGTGCCGTACATTGGGCCTGCCGAGCTAGTCATCGGGGTGCCGGAGGCCGAGGTCATAAACGCGCCGTTCTGTCATCCTGGACCATCTGGAGCTCGCTTCAACGACGATCGTCGTGGGGCATGGTATGCAGGGGCAAAGATCGGGACCAGCCTACGTGAGGTCGTCTTCCACAAGCAGCAGTTCCTTCGCGACGGCCGCATCGCGACCTCCATGGAGTTCGAGTACGCAGATCTAATCGCGGACTTCGTCGGAACGTTCTCACTTCTGGACGATTCCGAGCGTATGACTTGCCTTCAACCGGGCCCAATCCCAGCATGCTACGGTCCGGGCCAGGTCCTCGCATCCCACCTGCTGGCTCGGGGGAAGGCCGGTATCGTGTACCCAAGTGTGCGCAACCAGCCGGATGGGACATGCATCGTGTGCTTCCGCCCTGCTATGGTCGCGCATCCTCGGCGGGGATCGGTGTACGCGCTAACTATTCAGGCCGGCACTCGTTGGGACGAGAGTCAAATAAAGGTGCTGCTACAGCCCTGACGAACGTTCCCCTTCGAGCCGATGATGAGATGGAACACCTCGCGAACACTGTGGGTCAAGCAACAACGTGTCACAGTCCAATCTCATCGTTCACCGCAACAGCGATCTCCTGCTCTGAACCGAGATAGCGCTCGGTGGTCTGGATGGAGGAGTGCCCGAGCAGGAACTTGATCTGTTCGAGATCACCGCCGGCCTTGCGGCACAGCTTCGCGCAGGTGCGGCGGAGGTCAAGGGCGCCGAACCGCTCGATCCCGATCTCGTGGGCCGATTTTTGGACCACATCCCAGATAGCCCAATCGCTCAGGGCCTCGCCCACCCGCTTGCCGCCCTTGCGGATCGACCGCAGCAGCCGACCCTCCTCGATCCCGGCCGCGGCCATCCAGACATTGATGGCCTGCTTGACCCAGAGCGGAACCGCGACCGTGCGGACCCGCATTCCCTTCCCCACCAGATCGGCCAGGACCCAGCGGCCCTCCCGCAGCTGGATGGTTTGGACGTCGAGGGTGGCGAGCTCCTGCCGGCGCAGCGCAGGAGGGCAAGGATCGCATAGTCACGTTTGCCTTTCAGGGTGGAGCGATCGGGAACAGTGAGTAGTTCCCTCGCCTGTTCTCTGGTCAGCCAGTTACCCAGCCGAGTTCCCTGCTGGCGGATGTTCGGGACGTCGATAAGACGGGCGGCCTCGTCGACTCCGAGCATCCCGCTCGCCCGGGCTTCAGAGACCAGCTTCCGCACCGCCGACAGCCGGACGTTGACGGTCGAGGGGGCGAGGCCTTCCATCCCCGCCTTCCACTCCTGCAAGAGAGCCGGGTCGAGCGGCCGGCCGGCCAAAAAGCCGAACAGGTCGTCGAGCGCGTGCCCGTAGGCGAGCTTCGTGGTCGGGGCCGAGACCGCGTCTAGCACCCGCCGGCGCAGCTCCCGCTGGGCGGGGGAAGGCCGGGGAGAGGTGCGCCTGGGGGCAGCAGGGCCAGGTCCGGGCCGCTTCCCTGCCCTTCCGAGCTTTCCTGTCGGGTTTCAGCGGCATCGGGCATGTTGACAGTCTACCTTTTAGAATAAGATCCAATTAACTGAATAGCTTACTGGTGTCCGATAACCGTGATTCTGTATAGCGAGAGTGTATGCGCCCGTTAGAAATGTCATGGTTCCGCCCATTAGAACTGTCAGGTTCTAAGGATGGGATGGATAGCGATGAGCGAGCGCGATCTAAAGCGGATCGAAGTTCTGAGTGAAATGTTAGCTGGCCGCCGAACGGTGCCGCGGGAGCGGCCGTCCTGTCGATTCAGCGAGCGGCAGGCGTACCGCTTGCTGGCGCGCTACGAGGCTGGCAGCGGAGCCGAGCTGACCCACAGGGCGCCGTGGCCAGACGTCGAACCGCAGCGTGAACGCCGGCATTCGGCGGTATGCAGTCGAGTTGGTGAAGACCAGGTACGCGGACTTCGGGCCGACGCTGGCGACCGAAGTCCTGCTGGAGAAGCATGAGCTGCGGATCGGACGCGAGACGCTGCGGCGATGGATGGTCGAAGAGGGTCTGTGGCTGTCCCGTCAGCAGCGGCGGACATTTCACCAGCCACGGCTTCGCCGTGAAAGCTACGGTGAGCTGATCCAGATCGACGGCAGCCAGCACCGGTGGTTCGAGCAACGTGGCGAGCCCTGCACGCTGCTGGTTTTTATCGATGATGCGACTGGCAGGCTGATGCAACTGCGCTTCGTTCCCAGCGAGAGCACGTCCTCTTACTTCGAAGTGCTGCAGAGCTATCTCGAGAGCCACGGCTGCCCTGTTGCGTTTTACTCCGACAAGCACTCCGTCTTCCGCATGAACCGTGAGGCTGCCGGCGGCCAGGGTATGACGCAGTTCGGGCGGGCTCTGGCGGAGCTGAACATCGAGATCCTGTGCGCGAACTCCAGCCAGGCCAAGGGCCGCGTTGAACGTGCGAACCGGACGCTGCAGGACCGGCTGGTGAAGGAGCTAAGGCTTGCTGAGATCAGCAACGTCGAAGCTGGCAACGGCTTCCTGCCTGCCTTTATGGAGCGGTTTAATGAACGATTCTCTGTCGTTCCGGCGAAGTCCGAGGACCTGCATCGCAGCCTGAGCGTTCGTGGCTCCAGACTGAAGGACATCCTCTGCCATCGCGAGCAGCGGCATGTGATTGAGCAGCTCACGCTGTCCTACAATCGCCGGCAGATCATCCTTGAGCGAAGCCCTGTCTTCGAGAAGCTCGGCGGCCAGTACGTCGAGCTCTACGACATCCCGGACAGGCCGCTGGAGGTGCGTTGGAAGGGGGTCTCTCTTCCCTATCGCGTTTTCGAGAAGGACAGGCATGTGAGTCATGCAGCGGTCATCGAGAACAAGCGGCTAGGACATACGCTCAGCCTCATCAAGCTCCAGCAGGAGTTGAAGCAAGAGACGAAGATCAAGACCACCAGCGAGAAGACCGGCTACCAGAAGCGACCTCGTCAGCTCTATGGACTCGACTTCGTAGAAAATCTGCTCGCGCCAAAAACGGTGGAGATGCCGGTCTGAGGAAAGCATGGAAGACGGACGGTAAGCTGTCCGTCTCCCACCTTTCCCACAGACCTTGGAAATCACCAAGAGCCGCGATTTCACACATTCCCACCGCACAACGGCTACGGAACATATACTGACATTTCTATTGGGCTCAACCCTGTTATTTCTAGTGAGCACCAACAGGCGTTACGGTGCATCCTCTACAAGCCGGCGCTAAAGCCTTTACCCTCTGAACTGAAGTATCTGCGCCTCATCCAGAACGCGACATTCACCAGACCAATCAGGGCTGGCACTTCGATCAGTGGGCCAACGACCCAACGAACGCCTCGCCAGAGTTGAGGCCGAAGACGGCGACAGCAACCGCAATCGCCAGCGCGAAATTGTTCCCCGCGGCCGTGAAGGAGAGCGTCGCCGACTGAGCGTAATCCGCACCTAGCTTCTTAACATCCAAAAGCTCACCAGGAACATGATGAGGAAGTAAATCACGAGCGGAACGGCTATCCTGACGACATCGAGTGACATGCCCAGCTATCCATACCCCGCGTTATTGACCAGAACATCGATTCGTCCGGATCGCTCCGTCGCAGCCTCAACTGCCGCCTGCGCCTGCCCTGACACAGTCACATCCAGCCCGACCACCAGCAGATTTTCATGCTTTCTCCCAGTTCCTTTGTCACAGTACTGGCATTGCATGCCGTCGCCATGACCTTTTCACCCGCCGCTAGCGCCGCCCGCGCGATCTCCAGCCCCAACCCGCGGCTCGCTTCGGTAATCAACCAGACATTGTTCATTCGGCTCCCTTCAATGCGCTTAGAACTACGTCGACCTGGAGTGCGATGAGACGCCGCATGTGATCCCCGTCTTCCGCAATGTCTTTGAAACCACGCATGCCGAAGATCAGCACCCGTGCGAGATCTTCGGGAGTGGCTTTCAGTTTTGCAGCGACAACCGCTTCCCGAAGCAGGTCGGCCAGGAAGGCCTCCAGCGCACCGTACATCTGCTTAACCGGGACGAATCCCAGGTTAAATACATCTCGGGCTTCCGGGTGTGCTTCCGTCAGATCGTACCCATGGCCCGCCCACTGTTCACAGCAGAAGTGAAGTTTCCTGTCCAGCGTTCGAAGTCGCGGAAACGCTCTTCGGTACTTCTGAAGTTCGCTTTCAATCAGGCGTTCGATCACCGCGGCAAAGATGTTCTCCTTGCGCTGGAATACGAAGTAAAGAGCCGGCGGGGAGATGCCGGCTTCTGTGGCGACGTCGTTCATCGTGGTGCGCGCGTGACCGTACCGCAAAAACACGTCCGTCGCAGCCGCAAGGATGCGTTCTCTGCGGGTTGCCACCTCGAGCTCCGTCTGTTTCAATGCCAATGCAGCCTCGATATCTTTACAATCCGCCTATATGTTGTCAGCATGTATACAACGTCATGACGCTACGATGTCATCTGTAATGCACAAGACCGTCCTTTCGCTTTTGCAATCTCACCGTGGCGTGACAACCAAGAACCAAGGAGCTGCTCTATGCCTGACCAAGAATATCTTGACACCTGGGCGGCCTACCTCAAGGCATGGTCAGGCGTCAGCCCTGCAGAGCGACAAGAATTGGTGAGTCGTTGTGCCAACGAGGAATGCGTCTACACCGAGCCGGCCAGCGAGTGTCATGGGCGCCGCGAGTTGATCGACCGGATGGCGAGGTCGCAACAGCAGTATCCGGGCGCCTATTTTGAAAACGAAAAGTTGATCAGCCATCACAGTCAGGGTCTCTTTCGCTGGACCATGTATCACGCAACGGGTGCGGTGCTCGCGCCGGGAGTGAGCTTTGCGCGCTTCGACGAACGAGGCCGGTTGTCGCAGATGAGCGGATTTTTCTAGCGCCGCTTCAGCATTGCGCCGGGATGCATGGAAACCAGAAAGGAAGAATACGATGCCTGCTGTCTTCATTCATGGCGTTCCAGATACCTATCGCGTTTGGGACAAGGTTATTGAGAAGCTCTCGCGGAGCGATGTGTTAGCGCTTGCTCTACCGGGCGTTGACAGTCCTGTGCCCTACGATTTCGCTGCCACAAAAGAGGCTGGATCATCGCTCAACTGGAAGAGCAGTACGAGCCTGTTGATCTCGTAGGTCACGACTGGGATGCATCCTGGTCGCGCGCGTGGTGTCACTCCGGCCCGACCTCGTGAAGACGTGGGCGGCGGGCGGTGGTCCGGTCAGCAAAGAATATGTCTGGCACCCACTGGCAAAACTCCTCCAGACGCCTGGTGCCGGAGAGCAGTGGGTAGAGGACTTCGACGGCGGTCAGTTTGCCCAGCAGTTGGAACAGCTCGGCCTACCTGCCACATCGGCGAAAGACACCGTACGCACATGAGCAAGCAGATGTTGAGCTGCATTCTTCGGCTTTACCGGTCAGCCCTTGATGTCGGAAGCGAATGGCAACCTGCCCTGTCGAACGTCGTCTCACCGGGTCTGGTTCTGTGGGGATTGAAGGATGAGGGCTGTCCTGCAACATTTGCCGACCAACTCGGACACGACACAAAGGCTCGTCGCATTCTGAAATTAGAGACTGGGCACTGGTTCCCGCTGCAAGGCCCAGAGGAGGTCGCCAAGGCTTTGAAAGACCACTGGGCGGTGTAGAGCCTTCATCTCTGTCGAAACGAAACGCCGCGCACTACAAAGAATGGGAGATCAAATTATGAGCACTACAGAACTCAGCAAGGAAAGCATGACCGCCGCCGCTGCCGCCATACCGGAAGGTACGCCCTTTATGATGCTGAATCTCGTCCGCTACAACGAGCAGGCGAGTTACGCAGAACGCAACGATTTGCCTCCCTGTTCGGGGAGGGAAGCGTACCTTACGCGCTATGTGCCGGCGTTTGCCAAGGTTGCGGCGCTTTCCGGCAACGACAAGGCCTTCAAACCCGTCTTCCTTGGCTCAGTACTGGCGACGTTGGTTGGGCCTGCCGATGAACCTTGGGATGATGTCGTTCTCGTGCAGTATGACAACCTCGCTGCCTTCCGCATCGTTGCGGAAAGTCCGGAGTATGAGCGCGACGCAGCACCGCACCGCAAAGCCGCACTGCAGAACTGGCGTCTCGTCGCCATGAAGAAGCAGCCGTTGGGCTGACGTTCAGACGGAGTGGCCCGTGACAGGGATTATTCAGCTTCTTGTTTCCGAACCGAAGAAGAGGAAACACAGTTGGACGAGTTTATGACCACGCACTCACTCGCCGGCCGCCGCAACTTCTTGAAGAGCGTCGCTGGCACCCTGTGTGTACCGCGCATGCAGCACGGCATAGGAGCGCTTTTTGCCATCACCAGCTTTCTGCAACCTAAAGGAAAGGAACGATCTATGTCACCTGAAGAAATGCTTACTAAATGGGAGATGTATGGCAAGGCTTGGTCGCCTGTTACAGAGGCCGAGCGCAAACAACTGCTTCAGAACAGCCTCACCCCAAACTTCTCCTACATCGATCCGCGTATCGAATGCCACGGGCATAGATGTCATCCGCAACCTTGAGGCTTTTCAACAACGTCAGCCGGGCGGCAGCTTCGCCTGAAAAGCATCCTGCCGCACCACGATGTAGCGCTGGTCAACCCTTAGAAACAGCGGGGAACGCGTCGAGTACACGAGCTCGACGCGTTGCCGCTTCCTCTTTTGTGGATGCTGCCCCGCCCCGCTGGCTTCGCCGATGAGCGGTGGCAAACGTGCAGGTCGTTATGGGTACTGTCCAGTCATGTCCAGTCTTTAGCTGGCTCTATCGTCCACTTCTGACGTGATTGGGGTTTAGCCACTTTTCCTCGGCGAGTTCGCCCGCACCGAAGGCCAGGCCGGCAGCGACTTCTATGCCCCGTCTCCCATCGTGCGTCTGCTCACCGACGTCATCGAGCCGTACCACGGGCGTCTGCGCATTCAGCGGATGTGGATAGCCAGAAGCTGCGTATTGCTGACACCTCCGCGGACGAAATCGCTGCTGAGCAGGACCTCAAAGTTGCGCAGCGATCCATCCTGGGCGCTTGCAGCATCGATCACCGGCTTCCAGAGGTGTTCGTTCGTGAGGAAGTTCAGAGCCGCGTAGGTGGTGCCCATGGAGGTTCCCTGGACCAGAAGGACGTGGCCATGACCTTGTGAGTTGTCGAGAAAAGCAAGTAGCGTGAGGGCTTTGCTGCCAGGAGCGTCTCTTCGGTACACGTACCTTGTGGGCTCGCCCTGTTTCGGAGCACGATTGGTCACGCTGTAAACGTCGAAATGAAAGTCCCAGCCCACTTTGAAATCCATTTGCGGCTGGTAAAGGGACGCCCAGGGGTTGAAGCTCTCGGTCCCGATCAGGATGAGATTGTTCTCATGCGTGTCAGCGATCGCTAGATCGCGGGCGTACCGTATCTCGATCCACTTCGGAGCCTGCGTGATGCCCAGCCGCTCAGACACTTGCACAAGTTGGGCGACCAGACGCAGGTCGGCCATGGGCGTTACGGACCGAACGCTGAGGGGAACGTCCGTTGCTGATGGTGGTTGGCTAACCGTTATCTCACGCTGGTAGGTCTGGTTGGCATACTGGTCCAGCGAAACAGGTCGCTGCTCCCACGCGATGTAGGCGTCCAAGCTTGCGTCCCCCGGCACGATCAGGGTCCGCCGGCCTTCCGTAAAGAGCGCACGCCACAGCGGCGTGGGTCCCGAGGGCGTTTTCTCGGGAGCGCTTCGATGCGTCGGATACGCGGCGATTGCGCCCAGAATGACCGCTACAAGCGAGGCAAACGCCAGCGATACTTTAGCCGCTAACGGCCAGTGGCCCTCCAGATCACGCGCTGGAGCTGGAACGCTTCGAGGATGGGCGGTGTCAGGCGAACCAAAGGCAACCGCCTCAGCCGGAATGTCTGAGTTGGTGCTTCTGGGTTCATCACCGGGAGAGAAGGTCGCGACATACCCACCCTTGGGTATGCTGATGCGCACCGGATCGTACTTCCCCTCAGCCAGGTAGTAGGCGTCTAACCTTGTACGCAGGTGGCGGGCCGTTCCACGAACGATGGTATCTTCGCCGGAATTGAATCCAGGCGAGCGTTGGAAGACGTGGATGCCTATCTGTTGCTCGGTCAACTCGTCGACACGGCCGAGGAATGAATTCTCGCAGATATAGCTGAGCAGAGAACACAGACGGGGAGATTTGCCAAAGGTCTCGCCGGCGAGGATACGGTCGACCTCTTGCCTGCAGAGAGCATCTCCAATCGCTACGCGGTGGTCCAGCGTGCTCCTTTCGCTCATATCGCTCTGTTTCGTCACCCGCAGCGTGCCGGAATCCACAAATGATACATGAACGCGGCTTGGGCGCTTTCGGGGAGCACCCTCCATCTCAAGCCGCAAAAGCAGGAAAGACTCCTGTGAATTTGCAATGCGACACGGTGTTATCACCGTGTCGCACCTCGTTTCCCGTGACATCCGCGCCGCACGTCTTCTAGGTTTCACATGCTTGCAGGAATGACCCATTCTCGCCGGCTGTGCTGACGAGTTGAGACGGGTGCAGAGAGCGGCGCTCTCCGAGCGAAGCGACCTGTACCAATTCTTGCGACCAGGGAGACCGTGTGAACCGACGTAGGTTTTTGAGTATTTCGTCCGCAGCTGTTGCCGCAACCCAAGCGAGACCATCCTTTGCGCTAGGGGCGGCCCCTGCCCGGCCGAACTTCCTCTTTCTGATCGCCGACGATTGGATGTACCGCACCATCGGCTCAGTCAACAACCCCGAGGTATCCACGCCCAACGTTGATCGTCTGGTGCGCTCAGGTTGTCACTTCACTCATTGCTTCCACCAGGGCTCGTGGACCGGCGCAATCTGCGTTGCAAGCCGGACGATGTTAAACACAGGATTGACGACGTTCCACGCAAACCGCTTCGACGCGGCAAACACGGCAAGCTCAAAGCCGGCATGGGGACAGACCCTCCGGGAAGCAGGATACGACACGTTTATCACCGGGAAGTGGCACTTGGACGCGGTCACGCTGCAGCGTTCCTTTTCCGAGATGGGCCCGGTCGCCCCCGGATTTCTCCCCTCGACCCCGCAGGAGTACAACCGGCCAGCGCCGGGAAACACCTGGAGCCCGACAGATAGATCCCTTGAGGGGCATTGGCTCCACAAGGGCATTTGGCTCAATTACAAGGACGACACAATCCAGCACTCGAGCGAACTGTACGCGGATGCCGCGATTCGCCACCTCACCCAGCCTGTGGCCGGTCGTGAATCGCCGTTCTTTATGTATGTGGCCTTTAACGCGCCGCACGATCCCCGCCAAGCGCCTCAGGAGTACATCGATCGCTACCCGGCGGAGAAGATCGCCATTCCACCAAATTACCTGCCCCAGCACCCTTTCGATCAAGGGGAGTACAAGACGCGGGACGAACTGCTGGCGCCGTTTCCTCGCACCGAGCATGACGTTCAGGTACATCGGCGGGAGTATTACGCGATTATCTCGCACATGGACGCACAGATCGGGCGCATTCTTGCCGCGCTTGAAGCCTCCAGCAAGGCGGACAACACCTACGTGATCCTGACGGCCGACCATGGGTTGGCGGTGGGCGAGCACGGCTTGATGGGCAAGCAGAATCAGTATGAGTGCTCCATGCGCATGCCACTGATTTTGTCCGGTCCCGGAGTTCGGCCAGGCAGCCGAGTTGACGAGATGGTCTACCAGCACTCGATGTATGCGACGACCTGCGAGCTGGCCGGTGTCCCGGTTCCCTCGCACGTGGAGTTTCCTTCAGTTGCGCCGATGCTCAAAACTGAGCGGCCGCAGCCGATCTACGACGCGATGTTCGGCTGGCTGAGCGGATTGCAGCGTTCTATCCGGACCCGGGACCACAAGCTAATGTTCTATCCCAAGATCCAGCGCTTCCAGGTCTTCGATCTGAAGAAGGACCCGTGGGAGATGCATGACCTCGTTGACGATCCAGCCTACGCTCAGGTGAAGTCCGATCTCATCAGACGCCTGAAGCAGATGCAGCAAGAACTGGGCGATCCCCTGAGCCTTGACAAGCCGGAGAGCCGGGCAGCGAGCTGAATTCGATTTTCCGAAGAACAAGCGCAGCAGGCCGCTGCAGGTTTCCACGCAGTCCATAAAGACGGGCATAAAGGTACGGAGGCGGCGCTAAGCCGTAGCATCCCATGAAAAAGAGCATTTCTGCCGTTTCGATTCGATTTGTATTCCTCGTCCTGCTACCCGCCTTTATGATGCCGACTCGCGGCGTTGGACAGACAGCAACAGGCGAGTTGAGCATCACGATCACGGACCCATCCGGCGCTGTCCTGAAAGGTGCCGACGTAACGATCACCGGGACCGATACCGGAGCTACGGTTCGCGTCCTGAAGTCCAACGATCGCGGCATCGCTGAGGTGCCACTGCTGCAGCCGGGCAGATATAACACGCACGTGGCAGCGCCGGGATTCAAGACCATTGACCGGAATGGCGTGACGGTGTCGGTCGGCAGTATCGTGTCGCTTGACATCGCATTAACTCTCGGTGAGTCGAGCGACACCGTGACAGTTTCTGGAGACGCACCCCTGATTGAGGACAAGTCGGAAACGATCGCGCAGGTCATCAGCAGCAAGGCGTTAACCGACATTCCTCTCAACGGACGGAACTATCTGACCGCAGCGAACTACATTCCCGGGGTGATTCCAACATCGTCCGGGCGTGACAACTCATTTTCCGCCTACGGGAATACCGGACTGCAGAACGCGTTCTTGCTGGACGGTTCGAGAAATGTGAACTATCTTCGCGGTCTCGACAACCAGGCACGCGACATGGTCCGGCCGCCGCTCGATTCGATTCGGGAGTTCACGGTGCAAACCAGCAACTTCTCCGCCGAGTACGGCGCCGCAGCTGGCGGTGTGGTGAACGTCGTCACAAAAAGCGGAACCAATAAGCTGCATGGCTCAGCCTACGATTTTTTGCGAAACAGCCGTCTCGATGCACAGAACTACTTCGCCTCGACCAAGCCGCTTCTGGTACGAAATCAGTACGGTGGATCGCTCGGCGGACCTGTAAAGCGGGAGAAGGCATGGTTTTTCCTAGCCTATGATGGCGTTCATCAGCGCGCCGAAACTCCTGCTACGGCGCTAGTCCCGACCTCACTCGAACGCATGGGCGACTTTTCTCGCACAACCAACGCATCCGGCGCCGTCGTTTCTATCTACGATCCGTCAACCACGGCGGGTACTGGAACGGCGGCGACCCGCACTCAGTTTGCAGGAAATATCATTCCAACGGCGAGACTGAACGCGATCGGTCTGGCTTTGGCACAGCTGTATCCGTTACCCAACACACCTGCGCTTGGAGTGAACGTCTTCAAACGCAACTCGCCCGAGCGCAACGACAGCAAGAACGGTATCGTGCGCGGAGATGTCCAGATCTCTCAGAAAGATTCGACTTTCGTGCGCTATGCACAGACGACCAGTTCTACGGCGAATGAGTCTGCGCTACCGGCACCTGCAGCGAATCCGGGTGTCGTGACGACAGCATCCAAAGGTCTGGGCCTGGGCTATACGCGCATTGTGACGAGTTCTACCGTGAATGAGTTCCGTTTCTCCTGGACGACTGTAGGGATCGCTTCGGGCGGCACACAGCCGCGTAACGACATCATCCCAGGTTCGCTCGACCCTCGGGTCACCACGGGAACACCGTCCTTCAATGTTTCCAACATCGCGGGTCTAGGCGGGCAGGCACCCTGCTGCAGCAATAGCCCTCTGAACAAGACCTCCGGGGTATTCGACTTCGCGGACAATTTCTCCTGGTCCCGCGGTAGGCATCAGTTAAAGTTCGGCACCGACATCCTTTGGATACGGCCGCGCACATTTGCCACGTTGAACGGCCGCTCCGGTTTTGGGTTCACCGGCGTCTTCACGCAGAACCCGAGGGCTCGTGGTGCGAGTGGAAGCGCGATCGCCGACCTGTTACTGGGAGACGCCAACTCATTGACAACGGGTACGGCGGCTGACAATGAGGAGCGCGGTTTCGCTTATGGCTTTTACGCGGCAGACCAATGGCAACTGACCAGCGCGTTGACCCTGAACTACGGTGTGCGCTACGAACTGGCACCGCCCTTTATCGAGACACAAAATAAGATGGCGAACCTCGTACTCGATCCAGGAACGCTGTATGGCCAGCTGATCTTTTCCGGCAACCCGGCCAGACCTCGAAGCCTCATCTACACCGACACAAACAACATTGCGCCGCGGCTGGGTTTTGCATACCGAGTGCCGAATGTGAAGGACCTGACGATCCGATCGTCCTATGGGATCTTCTACGCACAGGACGAGGGAACGGGCGTGACCAACCGGCTCACCAGTAATCCTCCGTTCTTCGGGTATGGATCGACGACCATCTCGAGCGACCAGCTCAATCCAGCAAGCGGCTTTATTCTTTCCCCAAATGCCTCAATCGCACGGCCTACGCCTATTCCGGCGTCAAGCTTTACCCTGGTGCCGACCGCGACCGCTGCCCTCGTCAGCTGGGCCGAACACTTCAAAACCTCCTATGTACAGCAGTGGAGCTTGAGCGTACAGAAACAGCTGCCCTGGCAGGTGCTGGCGGAGGTGAACTACGTGGGAAATCACGGTTCTCAACTGCTGGGCGTAGGTCAAGGCAATCAACCCAGGGTGCTGAATTCCACGTCTGTGAACTCGCGCCGGCCTCTCGCGGCATTTACCATTGCGCCGGTCAAAACGGTGGGCAATTGGAACTCAAGCCAGTATGAGGGGGTTTCAGCCAAGGTAGAAAAGCGCTTCAACGCGGGCCTGTCATTTCTGAACGCGCTTACCTATGGACACGCGTTCGACCTCCAGAATCCCGCGCTTGACCTCTGCGACACATGCGGAGCGGGTGACACTCTGCAGGACAACTACAATCGTGCAGCGAACTACGCCTCTTCCGATAATGACGTGCGGTTTCGCTATGTGCTCACCGGAATCATACAGGTGCCTTCCGGCCGGACCCTTCTCCCGAACCAGAAACTTGCAGGCGCAATTCTGGGCGATTGGGCGATTTCTCCGGTGTACCAGTTCCAGACGGGTCTGCCGTTTACGCCAAGTTTGAGCTTCGATGCGGCCAACGCTGGTACACTGACCCGGCCAACGCAGGTCTGCAATGGAAACCTGGGCGGTGCCGGCACGAGACAGCAGTGGTTTAACACGGCCTGCTATGTGAATACACCCTCCTACACCTTTGGCAACGCGGGGCGGAATATTCTTCGAGCACCAAATCAGAATCAGTTGAACCTGAGTCTTCAACGCAACTTTCCCATCCGAGTGCTAGGCGAGACCAATCTGAATATGCGCCTGGAAGGATTCAACGTCTTGAATCACCCACAATTCAACGGACCGGGCAGCACGGTCGGTAATACGCTATACGGTGTTATCACTTCGGCTGGTGCTCCTCGTCAGGTTCAGATTGCCGCGAGGTTGACCTTCTGAGTATGAACGAGCCTGGAGGCTTCTGCTGCAAATCCGTGCAGGAGCTTAAGATTTGGAGAAAAGTGTGGCTGTCATTGTTAACGGACAGTTCGTGGAAGACGAGCGGTTCATCAAAGCCTTTCGACAGCTTGGCGGGTTTGAAATAGACACCACCTCCCCAGGTGGTCGTTCTCAGGCCAATGCGCTCCGCCGCCTATCTGAGCGGCAGGTTGCCGGACAGGTAGCACTGCTCCAGAAGGCCCTGGGGGCAGGGTTTACTGTGTCGGCGGAGGAGGTGAGTGCACGGCGGTCTCGATTATCGGGTATTTCGAGCGCGTCGGTGTGCGGTGCCGCTGTCTACCGACAACTTGCGGACGAGCTGCTGGTTGAGAGATATTCCATGTGGCTCAGCCGTCATGAGCCCCATCCCTCCCGTGCAGAGACTGAACAATATTACGAACTGCATCGCGCGGAGTTTTGGCTTCCCGAGCGTGTTCAGGCAGCACATATCATATGCAATGTCGAATCACCGCAAGACGAAGACGGAGCTCGTGCCCGGATTGGGCAGGCCGAGCAAGAACTCAGGGCAGGTACCGCGTTTAGCAGAGTCGCGAACCGGTACTCAGATTGCGGAGGTAAAACCATCCTAGGGTGGGTGACACGAGGAACGATGGTCCCGGAGTTCGAGGAGGTTATCTTCGCTCTACAAAACGGCGCCCGATCAGAGATCTTTCGCACGATCTTCGGCTTTCACATCGCCACGGTGCTGCAGCGCAGACTAGCGGAGTACTCCTCCTTGGAAAGTATGAGGCCGATGCTGTCCCGGCGCATGTTGGAGGAACGCAGGCGCCACATTATCGAAATGGCTATGGAAGAGGCACTCCGGACCGCTTCCATCGAGGTTGTGTCCTCAGACAGGCCTCCTGTATGAAAGCTACGCCGCCTTCTCCCTGTTGCGTTCCAAGCAAGGAACGGGCATTCCGCCTTACGGATTCCAGAAATCACTCTGCGCAGCGGGAACGTATCACGGCAGGATCTGCCGAGGGCATGATTCACCTGCACGGGGGCAGGTTCCTGATGGGTACGGAGTATAAAAGCGGATTCCCTGCCGATGGAGAAGGTCCTGTGCGCCGTGTGTTGGTCGATCCATTCCTTCTGGATCGCACGCCTGTGACGAACGAGGCTTTTGCGAATTTTGTCGCAACAACGAGATACGTAACGGAGGCTGAGCTCTTTGATTGGTCCTTTGTCTTTGAAGGGGACCTGCGGGAGAGCCTTCGTTCGCGCGAAGCGGTGCCTGGCATCGAGTGGTGGAAACGCATCGAGGGTGCGTGCTGGAAACATCCCGAAGGTCCCGAGAGCAGTTGGGCCCACCGTGCAAATCATCCTGTCGTTCACGTCTCATGGAATGATGCCGCGGCGTTCGCGGCATGGGCAGGAAAGCGGCTTCCAACCGAGGCGGAGTGGGAGTATGCCGCACGCGGCGGCCTGGAACAAAAGCTTTACCCGTGGGGAGATGAACTGTTGCCTGGCGGCGCGCACCTTTGCAACATCTGGCAGGGTAGCTTCCCTCACCTGAATACGGCAGAAGATGGATTCCTTGGCACGTGTCCCTCCGATGCCTTTCCGGCGAACGGCTACGGTTTGCTCTCGATGACAGGTAATACATGGGAATGGTGTGCTGACTGGTTCGACACGGAGTACCATGTCAACGCCACGCGCATGAACCCGGTTGGGCCGCCGACCGGGACAGCCCGCGTCTTGAAAGGCGGCTCGTACTTATGCCATCAGTCTTATTGCAACCGGTATCGGGTCGCGGCGCGGAGTTCCAACACGCCCGACAGTGGGACAAGTAATACAGGCTTCCGGTGCGCCCGGAATGCTACATGCTGCGAAACGTGACAATCGGCCACGACCATGCACTTGCAAAAAACGCCCATGACTTTCAATCAAACCGAAGCACGAGGGAGTTCTGCAGGCATTTCACTATGCTCCCCTTGCCCTAGAATTTCGCCGGATCCTCGAGGCTCTATCGGCCGTTTTTTTGGACGCGGCCCTTGTACTCTCTGAAACGACCGCTTCTTACCAGGACGAGCACCAAATGCAAATGCTGTCAGCTCTGAAACGTCCGTTTCAACGTAGTACGATCAGGCCAGAAGAGCGTCATCTTCTTCTTTCGCAGAACGACGATGCCTCTGCCGTAGGCTTCGCGGTGGGCTATGGCTCGCCTTCACAGCTCAGCCGGGAGTATCACCGGCTCTTCGGCGCCTCACCCCAACAAGACGTTGATCGCCTTCGCGCCACCCGCGAAGATGTCGCAACCGCCATGTAGGGGGCACCACACCAAACGTTAAAAATCTGTGCGCTCAGGCTTCGTTGCGCAAACCTATCGTCAGGATCGGAGCAATCGCAACAGCATTTTGCAACTTCAGTTACTGGGGGTTTCGCCTTCGCTCTCAGCTGTGCACAGACGGAACGTTTTCGCAACGGAGCCGCTAGGCGATTGGGTGCGGGAAGACGACCTATTGGTACCAAACGATCTGACATACTCGTGGGAGTACGGCACCTAGACAAGCCGACTCTAGGTTCGGCAAGGAGAAATCTTTTGATCGACGGAACTCACCTCGTCATATTCCTGAGCGCTGCCGTGGTTCTTGCGCTTACGCCGGGACCAGGGATGCTTTACGTTCTTGGTCGAACGCTCAATGGCGGGCGGCGCGAGGGCGTTTCATCAGCACTCGGCACCTTCGTGGGAGGGTCAGTGCACATCGTTGCCGCCGCGTTCGGCCTCTCCGCGATTCTTGCGACCTCCGCATTAGCGTTCGCCATTGTGCGTTACGCGGGGGCTGCGTACCTCATCTACCTGGGCATCGCGATGCTCAGAAGCCGCAGCATCAAAGTCGATGTGGCAGAGGAAACAGGCACATCACACGGCCATTTTCTTCAGGGGATCACTACAGAGGTACTCAATCCAAAGACGGCACTGTTCTTCCGGTCCTTCATTCCGCAATTTGTCATGCCCGCAAAAGAGCACCTCATCTCGCAGTTCCTGGTTCTCGAGGCGGCCTCCGTGGCCTTGAACACGACAGCAGACCTCCTCGTTGTAGCTCTAGCAGGGGCTGTCGCTCACAAGCTCAAGGATAACCCGAAGTTCACGCGAAGGCAGCGTACCGCCTCAGGTGTAGGAATAATTGGGCTCGGCACGTATGTGGCGGTTTCGAAATAGCTATGCCGAGATCGGTCCCCGGAAACGCGCTTCTTGCACCTACCGCTTGTCTGCTTCCCTCTCGAACAAAGAGAACGCTTCCGCAGCAGGCTTCTTTTCTCGAAAGTTGAGTGCCGTTTGTTCGTGCGCCTTCGGGTGCTGCTCGCGCCACAAGACCCGCAGTAGGGGAGGCCATTCGCGGTGCAAAAAGCGGGTTTTAGTCACCTTTGCATGACAGGCGAGACATAGCGTATCCTCAGATTAGGATCGTTGTTCCCCGGCATTCGGTGATGCACTGCAAAAGACCGCTTGCCCCGCTTTAGCGTCGTGCAGCCAGGTACAGCACATCGGTACCCATCACGGGACACGACCTCTTCCCGGTGGCCGCCAAATATCCCTCATCCTGTCGTTTCAGGGTGTAGCACGTTGCGCAGAGCCCCAGAGCGAGAATTTTATCGTTCCCGCAGGGGCAGCAGATAGACCGTTGTACCAGGCGAGCCATTCCCTACATCACCCATGACGCAGGCCGGTCCAGAATTTCCACGTCCACCAGCCAGCCATGTACAGCGAAACAAACGCCATCATCGCACCGCACCGTAAACGCAGATTCCAAATCGTATTGCCCGCTCATTCCATCCAGCAGCTCGCCACCGATCACTTCGCCTTCGAATCACCGTATCCAGACCATCGACCAGAACCCGCATCAGTTCCCTCCCCGACCCATGTACATATAGACCGTGTTTCTCGACACACCCAGCTCTTTAGCCAGCTTTGTCTTCGACTCGCCGGTCGAAATCCACTGAAGGAGAGCGGCGGCCTGTGCCGCCGTCAGCGTTCGCTTCCGGCCGTTGTAGGCTCCCCGCTTCTTTGCAAGAGCGATGCCCTCCCTCTGACGCTCCTGCATCAGTTCCCTTTCGAACTCTGCTATCGCACCCATCACGCTCAGGAGCAGATTCGCCATGGGCGAGTCCTCTCCGGTAAATGTCAGGCTCTCTTTCACGAAGCAGACCCTCACGCCCTTGCCGGTTAGCTTCTTGACCAGCAGCCGCAGATCGTCGAGGTTCCGTGCCAGCCGGTCCATTGAGTGGCAGAAGACCGTATCTCCTTCCCGAACGAACTCGATCATCTGTTCCAGACCAGGCCGGTTGCGGTCCCGGCCGGTTTTGAGACTTCAACATTGCAGATGCACCTGGCGCAGCGTCAGAAGCCGGATACCGGAGAGAAGCGGCTCTATGTGCTCGACGAGTCCTCACTCGCGTCCACCAGGCAGATGCACGAGTTTGTGACGCGCCTGCACCCGAACGATCGCTTGCTGCTAGTCGGTGACCGGCGGCAGCATGAGGCGGTCGAGGCCGGAAAGCCCTTCGCGCAATTGCAGGAAGCCGGGATGAAGACCATCTCGCTTGACCAGATCATGCGCCAGAAAGAGCCGGAGTTGCGGCAGGTGGTCGAGCAACTCGCGCGTGGCGAGGTGGAAGCTGCGGTCAAGAACCTCGACAGCCAGGGCCGGGTGCATGAGTTCCGGGGCCGCGAGGAGCGGATTGACGCCATCGCGAGGGAGTACGCGCAGTCGCCGGAGAACACGCTGGTCGTCTCGCCCGACAACCGCTCCCGCGCGGAGATCAATCAACGCATCCATGCCGAGCTGCAACGGCATGGCGCTGTGGGCGGGGAGCAGCATCGCGTCGAGACGCTGGTGCCGCGCCAGGACATCACCGGCGCGGCCCGCACATGGGCCGAGCGGGACGAGGTGAATGAGGAGCTGCGCTATAGCCGGGCATCGAAGGAGACCGGCATCGGCAAAGGCGAGTATGCCCGCGTCGTGGGCATCGACGCTCCGCACAACTGGATCACGGTGGCGCTGAAGGACGGCAGCGAGCGGACCTACGACCCGCACCGCCAGCAGGGAGTTTCGGTCTACCGCGAAGAGCCGCGCAGCTTCTCCAGGGGCGACCGCGTCCAGTTCACTGCGCCCGCGAACGACCTGAAGGTTGCGAACCGCGAGCTGGGGACTATCGAGAGCATCACCGAAGGCCGCATGTCGCTGCGCTTGGACGATGGCCGCTCCGTCGAGCTCGATCCAGGCAGACATCCGCATCTCGGTCATGGCTATGCCGTGACCAGCCATTCCAGCCAGGGGCAGACCGCCGAGCGGGTGTTGGTGCATGTGGATACGGAGCTGGGCGCGAAGGACCTGTTCAACAATCGCATGGCTTATGTCGCTATCTCGCTTAGCGCACGATGCGCAGCTCTTTACCAACGACCGCGAGAAGCTGCCCGCCGCGCTGGGGCATGAAGTTTCCCGCGAGAGCGCCCACACGCCACAGCATAAGCAGGAGCAGTCCATCCAGCCACCGCAGCAGGAGATCGCGCCGAAGCACGAACACAGCTATGGATTGGGACTTGGCCTGTAACTCCTATGTTTGAGAGGTATATTTGCTGATCAGATGCCCTTGCCTGTTTCTGGTGATACAAACGCCAAGTCGGCCTACTACATAGCTCTTGATGGTTTGCGCGCTATAGTCGTCATCATGGTTTTCTTTCAGCATTATAGAGCTGGTAAAGCGTTCCTGTTCGGCTGGGCTGGACCGGCGTAGACATCTTCTTTGTGTTGTCGGGTTTCTCATCACCGGCATTCTCTACGACAGTCAGCAGAAGAAAAACCGCTATCGTGATTTCTACATACGTCGCACTTTGAGAATCTTTCCCCTCTACTACTTCGTTTGGGCCGTGATTCTGCTCATGACGCCGTTTGCCCTATGGCAGTTGAACTGGCGATGGGCACTGTGGCCGGTTTATCTCGGCAACTACGCACGCTTCTTTTTCTGCGCCAGCCCGGCAACCCCTGCCGATTCGACATGATTACCTTCGGACCCACTGTCAGTGGGTAGTTCGGCTATCCGGTCCATTTCTATATCGGGCATTTCTGGTCGCTTTGTGTCGAAGAGCAGTTCTATCTCCTGTGGCCGTTCGCGGTCTATCAGGTCCGCAAACGCGAGACCTTGATGAAGATATGCCTCGCAGTAATCATTCTGGGCCCATTGTTCGAGGTCTTCTCAGCCAATCCCTATCGGCTCAACTGCTGCACATGGAACTCTTCTATAGAAGCCTTCCCACTCGTTTTGATGCCCTGCTGATCGGTGGCCTCATCGCCCTAAGTCTTCGTGGTTCCGAGCAAGCTCTTGTGCGCAGAATACGGCGGCCGCTTTTGCTGATTTCAGCAATACTTTTCGTCGCACTCTACCTGCTTTCTATCAAACTGTTATCGCTTCCACTCGAAGGCTCGGCCTCCAACTGGATTGGAGTCTTCGGCTTCACGCTGATCGATGTGTTCGCTGCTGGACTGATCTTGGAGTGTATTCATCCCGAAAGCTTTTTGGGGCGCGCATTGAGCTTCAGGCCTCTACGTGCGCTGGGGGTAGTCAGCTATGGCTTCTACGTCTACCACGACCTTCTGCATGATTTCTATTCCCACTTCGCCCATCGCTTCTTTCCAAATCACTTTTATCCGGCGACTTTACTGGTTGCGTTCGTTGCCACATTGGCGATCTCCACGGCTAGCTATCAGTTTTTGGAAAGCCCCCTCTTAAAGCTGAAGGACCGGTTCACAGGCCAGGTCCATACAGCTCCGAAAGCTTAGGGAGAATCCGAACGAGTGGACCGTGTGGGTGAGCCACCCACAACTTCTATGCAGGTCTCACCGTGCCCGTTGGGTTAACCCAACGGTCAATCGGAAGTCTTCTTGACCTGGTGGATACGCAGCCGCAGCAACTCTGTTGCCGCCGCGCATCCTGTGAAAGTCCAGGGTAGGCGGTCGGCACGAACTGCATCCATTGCTCGAAGAGTTCCTGCCAGGGCGGCCTCCGTCGTCTTCAGGCCTTCCGTGGTCGGCTCCCAAAAGGGAGCGTTCGGATCGCGTGGCAATCGAGACCGCATCGAAGGTTGCGCAGTTCATGGCCGGACACTCCAACGCCAAGACCACCGGTCTCTATGACCGGCGAAACGATGACATCAGTCTCAGCGAAGTTGAGCGCATCGGGATTTAAGCTCAACCTATAATCCCTAGCATGCGAAGATTTTTGGAGAATCTGGAGCTCATCCTTACTGGTGCTGGGGTCGCGGTGGTTGCGATCTTTTTCGCGCTCTTCAGAGATATTGCTCCATGGAAGGCGGCGGCACTCTCCGCGCTTGCCGTAGGCGTGCTCCATGGAATCATCTTCTTTGCGGTGCGTTCGGCGCAACGTCAGGCACGGAATAAGGCCGTTACCGCGATTCGGCATACGCTCGACGATCTCGTACGCAACAAACTCCAAGTGGTGCTTTTCGCCACCGAAATCAAGGATGAGGATTGGCGTCCTGCCGCACAACGGGCGGTACAAGAGATCCAGCTCAGCCTCAACCGAATTGAAGCCGAGGCCCTAACGGCCACAAAGGCCAGCTAGGCCCAACTCTTAGTTCCTTACGGGGGGGGCAGCATCTCCGCCGCAGGCTCGCCGCGCAGGATAGAGAACATTCTCTATACATCAAGCGAAGGGGATGCCATGAAATTAGACAAAGACCTCGTTCGAGACATCCTCCTGGCGGTTGAAGCCTACAAGGGCGACCCTCGGGAGTGGAAGGACATCCGTATCGAAAGCAAGGATCGCGAAGAGATTGCCTATCACGCCTGTATTCTCGCAGAGGCCGGTTTGCTGGAGGCTGAAGACCTGAGTTCCCCTGATGGCTATGACTGGCGCGCAACGCGGCTGACATACGAAGGCCACGAGTTCCTCGACACCGTTCGCGATAGTGAAATGTGGAAGCTCACGAGGATCGCGCGACGAAGGCGGGAGTTGGCAGCGTAAGGCTCTCTTTGAGATCGGCAAATCCATCGCCAAGCAAAAGCTCATCGAGCATGGGGTTCATCTAGTATGAATGCCCTGCTTGTTTCTTCTCCCGACGTCAGCACTTCCCTACCCTCGATTTTTACGGCCCAGCCGCAGGCCCGGAAGCGGATGCGCGACTTCTTCAGCTCGCATATCCGCAACAAGAACACCCGCCGCGCCTACATGGAAGCGGTTCGGCGGTTCTCCGCGTTCTGTGCTTTGCATGGCATCGAGGATCTCGCCCGGGTCGAGCCGGTTCCACGTCGCGGCTTTTGTCGAAGACCAGCTCCGGGAGCATTCGACGCCCCCGGTCAAGCAACGGCTGGCCGCGTTGCGGATGCTGTTCGGTTGGATGGTAGTGGGCCAGATTCTCGCCGTGAACCCGGCCCACGCTGTGCGCGGGCCGAAGCACACCCAGCGGAAGGGCAAAACCCCGGTCCTGAATGTGGACGAAGCCCGTATCTTGATCGACGCGATCTACACCACTTCCCTTCCTGGCCTGCGCGATCGCGCGTTGATTGCCCTGATGGTCTATACCTTCTTCGGCGTCGGAGCTGCGGTCGCTATTAAGGTGGAGGACTTCTTTGTGCAGGGGCGGCGGGGTTGGGTGCGGCTGCATGACGAGGGCGGCAAGGAACACGAGATGCCCACGCACCACAATCTGGATCGCTACCTGGAGGAGTACATCGCCGCCGCCGGCATTGCCCAGGACAGAAAAGGGCTGCTCTTTCGCACCAGCAAAGGGCGGCGAATGATCCGCCACGCATCGGATTGCAGCCAGGGAACGGTCGGCCAGCTCGCCGCCGGAAGAACAGATTGATGCGAGTACTCGAGAGCTTGCCCTGTTTGCAAAGAAAGAAGACGGCTGCCGGCGACTTCTCACGATCCCAGGCATCGGACCGCTGACAGCTACGGCACTGACTGCAGCAATCGGCAACGGCGCAGCTTTTCGCAAGAGCCGTGATTTGGCGGCTTGGCTCGTCTTGTTCCAAGACAGCACTCTACGGGCGGCAAGGTCAGGTTGCTCGGCATTAGCAAACGAGGTGATCCATACTTGCGTCGGTTGTTCGTTCACGGCGGCCGAGCCGTGCTGGCGCAGGTCAAACGGGAACGGCACCAGTTTGGTGGTTGGCTGGATCGGCTCGAGGCTCGATCCAAGAAGTGTCGCCATCGTTGCAATGGCCACAAGATCGCACGGATGGCGTGGGCGGTTCTGACCAGCGGCCATCGTACAACGCTGCTTTCAGCACGTAAGGAAAAGCTGGAAAATCAAAAGAGCGATTTCCCACTTTCCCTCACGACGGCGATGACGATTTATGAAATTCTCACCAGGTTTGCAAGTAGATTGTTGATGGCTGAACAGGTCAAACCGACCCGCTCTGATCCTGCTGGGTTATATGGTCTGCAACCGAGACCGCTAGGGTAATGAGGAGAGAGAGGGTGCGGATTCCATCATGGCTCGGAGCAGCAGGAGCGCTCCACTCAGAAGCCGTATACATAGGAGCAGACCGCTTCCACCATCACACGATCTTGCTTGCATTCAGGCGACGGACCATACATATACCCCTGTGAAATACTTCTCCGTGTACTTCCTAAGAGAGCATTCAAATTCACAGCGGCCCAGTTGCGTGCCTATCATCGAGCTATGACGGATTACAACCTTAGCCTGTTCTTAGCGCCCGGCGTGGAGGCATGAGACGAGCGTCATGGTGGTTGCTCATCGGGTGCTTCATCTCTGCAGCCGTCTGCTACTGCCAGGCGACAGTTGCACCAGGAACCCCGCCCGCCCAACAGAAATTCGTCAGTGTCGCAGCGGACGTGAAGCTCGAAGTGCTCGACTGGGGAGGTAGAGGACGCAATCTCGTCCTGTTAGCTGGCGGCGGGAACACCGCCCACGTGTACGCGAGCCTGGCCCCCAAGCTCGCAAAGCAATTTCACGTCTTTGGAATCACGAGGCGAGGAGCCGACAGATCTTCTGCGCCTCCGAACGGATACACAGCAAAACAGTCTGGAGATGATGCTGTGGCGGTTCGTACCGGCTGCAGCAGTTCTCCGGCGTAACCGTACTTGTTCCCCCAGGAATCGTTCATCCAATTGGATCCCTTGGAGTCATTCGTGGTTATTCCGTGGACATATCTCCCAGCGCTTTAGGTTTCCATCTGCAAGCCTTCGTCGATGTGAAACTGCAGAAAGGGGTGAGCATGGAAGTCTTTGAGAAGGCATTAAGAGGAGTCGCGGGTGTTCGAGAGGCTGCTTCCGTCACAGGTCAGTTCGACGCGAGACTGCGTGTGGTGTGCCGTGACCCCGACCATCTCGGTTCACTGATCGAGCAGATACGCGCGAAGACAGGCGTTCAAGAAACAAGTAGCACTGTGATCTGTCGAGAACTTCTCTTGGAGCCGCAACCTTCACCGACACTCTCGCCCAAGGCGAGCTCTGCACGTAGTAAGTAACAAGAACGCGCTTCGTATCACCTACGCCAACCCCCAGAAAAGAGGTTGATCCACTTGGAACCAGAGATTTGAAGATCGATCGGGGACCTGGAGCAGCTCGCGGGCCTGCTCTTTGGTCAGCCAGTTTCCCAGGCGAGTTCCCTGCTGCCGTACATTGGGAACGTCGGTGAGGTTCGCCGCTTCTTCGGCGCCGAGCATCCCGTTACGCCGGGCCTCCTCGACCAGCTTGCGGATGGCCGAGAGCCGGACGAGCAGCGCCCGGGTGAGCGGCCGGCCGGCCGAGAAGGCGAACAGATCATCGAGGGACGGCTGTAGCTGTGCCGGGGTGAGCCATGCGTTTGCGTCCTGCGTGTCGCGGGCGATGGGTGGCGGGAGCAGAAGTTCGGTCATCGGGGAGCCTGCCTCAGGGGTGTACGCCCCATACTGCGATCAGATCTGCGCCAGATATCGCGACAAGCAACACTCCGGAAGAGTGGGCATAGCACGCGATTCACCCCCGACAAGGTCCGCTACCGTGGGCTGGCCAAGAACCACCACCGGCTGTGTGCCTGCTTTGCCCTGACCAAACGCTACCTGCACCGCAAACGCCTGGCCCGACCCACGCAGAACGGCGCCTGAAATCAGGCTCTGGACCGCCCAAGCCGCCGCAAACTGCGGGCAGACGCGAAATCCCGCCAAACCCCGCTCACCGCCCGTGTCGTCAGCTAAACTGCATACCTGTACAGAGGTTCCCTAACTCTCCCTCATCACAAACGGCGACACCGCTTCCAGCGCCCCGCCCATCAACGTGCGCGTCTTTAACCTCTCCATTGTCAGGCGCTTGCTGTGGGTCAGATCTTCCTCAAAATCGCGGTCGAAGGTCTCCGCTGTCTCACGGTCTCGGATGGCCATAATAACCTCGTCGTTCAACCCAAACGACCGATGATCAAAATTGGCCGAACCCAGCGTGCTCCACTTGCCATCGACTGTCATCAGCTTAGCGTGGATCATGGACGGCTGGTACTCGTAAATCTCCGCCCCGGCCTCCACCATGCGCCGGCTGCTATGGTGACTCAGCGTCCTCACCGCCGGGTGATCGATCTTCGGACCTGCAGTTAGAATCCGCACCCGCACACCGCGCTTCTGGGCATCGACCAGAGCCTGTCGCGCGCTACGATCCGGCAGAAAATAGGGCGTGGTAATGCAGATCGCGTGCCGGGCGCAATTGATCAATGCCTGGAGCAGAACACGCGCCTGCGTGCCGCCGCCATGGGGCGTACTGGCGAGGATAAAACTTTGCGGACCTTCTTCCGGAACGCAGTCGAAATGCCCCGGAGCGCTAAGAATCTCACCGGAAACCTCCAGCCAGTTTCCCGCAAAGGTCGAGGTCAAACCGGCGACGGCGTCACCCCGTAGCTCGAACATCGTGTCCCGCCAAGTAGGTCCGAGATGCGTCGGTTTGATCCAATGGTCCGCGATCCCCGAGCCTCCGAGAAAACCGATCTTCCCGTCAACCACGAGCAGTTTGCGATGCGTCCGGTTGTTCGCGTTTTGCCAGGTATTCCACTCAATCGGGTGGTAGAAATACATCTTTCCCCCGGCCGCACGAACCGGATCGAAGTAGCTCTTGGGAGTATGAAAGCTGCCCATCGCATCGACAATCATGTGCACAATCACGCCGGCAGCTGCCCGTTCGGCCAGAGCGGCAATCATCTCGTCGCCGATCTCGCCCGGAGTGAACTCGTAAAACTCCATGCCGATGGTCCTTTTCGCTTCGCGGATCGCCTTCAGTTCTGCCGGGTAATACTCACACCCGTTCTTCAGACGCCGCATTTTCGTGTGGCGTACGGTCCCATCCGTCACCACGCTCAAAAACTGCATAAACTCTTCGGATTCGAGTGGGGCATTCATGTCCTTGTGCATCGAGTACGCAATCGCCGGACCGAAAAAGTTCAGCAAAAATCGCGAGCCCAGGACCAAAATCGAGCCGGCACCGGCCACGGCCAGGGCACGCACCAGAACACTTGGTTTCGTCGACTTCTCCTTATCATCCGCACGATTATCGGACACTCCCCGAGCATATCACTCCAAGCCCCCACGATGCTTCAACTCCCGGTTGAGGCATCGCTCAGAGCCTTCCATGTGAGCACTGCGGGTAAACCTCCTAAGCACAACATTCAACCGATGGGACTAGGCATGCCACTTTCATGGAGAGTCCTTTGACAACATTGTCTCGAACGGACATATGTCCGTATAACGGGCTTTTCGGACAGGTGGAACCTCGGACCGGCTTCCCGTCGAGCGACCGCCCGGCACTTGTCCGACACGCCGACTTTACGGACAAGCGCCGTCCCTCAATCAGTTCGCGTGATGTATCCAGATGGCAATCGAGGCTCCCACAAGGCCGAAGACCAACGCGTCCGGCAAGAGCCGCCACCTTGTCTCGTTGTACGACCAGTTCTTTCTTCTTATTCGGTAATAGACCCAGGGCAGGAAAGCAGCGGTCGCACGGACGTCTCCTCGCTGCCTGCTCAGGCCGGCTGCGCGGTCCTTCGACACCCACCTACGCGCCGGTTCGAGACTGTTACGAGACTCGGCCAAAGAGACGGACTCTAGTCAGACCTTGCCCGATCCGCGGTTCACCAACCCACCTCGGACGATTCCTGCATCAGACGTTTAAGATTTGGATAGCGTGAGACCGAATGGCTCTCACGCCTAAACGCTTGAAAGGCTTTATGACCTCGGGCCAACGAAACAATGTCCATGTCACCGGCAATGGTCCGCGCACGATCATGTCGCCCACGGCTATGGATGCGACCAGAATATGTGGCGTGCAGTAGCCTCGGTCTTCGAAGCGGACTTCACTGTCGTTCTTTTCGATTACGTCGGTGCGGGACGGTCCGACCTGTCTGCGTTCTCACGCACTCGGTACAGCACTCTCAATGGGTATGCGAAGGATGTCGTCGAGATCATTGACGAACTGGGCCTCAAGAACGTCAACTTTGTCGGCCACTCGGTTAGTTCCATGGTCGGCGTATTGGCCGCAATCGAGAGACCTGAACTGTTCGAGAGCCTGGTGATGATCGGACCATCCCCGTGCTACATCAACAAGGGCGACTACGTGGGCGGCTTCGAGAAGTCTGACATTGACGATCTGATCGAAATGCTGGACAACAACCACGCTGGCTGGTCCGCCATGATGGCCCCGATCATCATGGGGAATTCGTCCAGACCCGAGTTGGCAAAGGAATTGGAAGCCAGCTTCTGCCGTACAAGCCCCATGCACGCGCAGCACTTCGCCCGAGTCACATTTCTCTCAGATAATCGTGAGGATCTGGGCAAGCTGCGCACGCGTTCCTTGATTCTGCAATGCAGCGAAGATGCAATCGCCCCTGCTAGCGTGGGACAATATGTTCATTCATGCCTTCCGGAAAGCCACTTGGTCATAATGGAAGCGATGGGCCATTGTCCCCACCTCAGTTCGCCAGGATTGGTGACGAGAGAGATCCAAAACTTCCTTTAGACCACGACGCGGACGCCTCCATTATTGATGGGCTTCCGTGCGGCTATCTGGTTCTCGACATCGCCGGCACAGTCCTCATGGCTAATCGCGAGTTTCTTTGTATGGCCGGGTGCACTCTGGTGGACACGGTCGGGAGCAGCTTCCGCACGCTGCTGACGTCGGCCGGGGCCATTTACTTCGATACGCAGATCCTTCCGTTGCTCCATCTGGCAGGCAGACGTAATGAAATCGCGCTAGATATTAAAGTAGGCTCAGCACGTATTCCTATGTTCGCGACGTTCGCCTTCTCGACCAAGCCCGATTCTCCAGCAACGGAAATCAAGGTTGTTCTGGTCGAAGCGACCGAGCGCAGAAGTTTCGAAAGGGAGCTTCTCCAATCACGACGCGAAGCCGAACAGCTCGCTGAAGTCATCCACCATTCCTCGGATGGCATCATGACTCTGTTGCCCGGCGGCGACGTTCGCAACTGGAACAATGGTGCGGTCGCGTTGTTTGGCTACACGGCTCAGGAGGCCACCGGGCGATCCATTTTGGGCTTGATCTTTCTGGAACAGTACCGGTCCCGTTTCGAACAGGCGCTGCTCGGTCTCAGACGAGGGGAGGAGTTCTCTGGAGATCCGCAAGGATGGGACTCAGATCGAAATTTCGATCAAGCTCACGCCGCATATGGAAGCGCCCGGAACGCTCGTAGCATTCTCGGCGATCATCCGCGATATCACGCTCCAGAAACTGGGAGAGCGAGCCCTGCTGCAAAGCGAAAAGCTTGCATCCGCGGGTCGTCTTGCAAGCTCCATCGCGCATGAGATCAATAACCCACTCGCTGCCGTGACAAACCTGCTCTATATTCTCGACCTGAAAGCTGAGGAGCCGGAACTGAAGGCTCTCATCCAGAGCGCCCAAGATGAGCTTGCGAGGGTATCGCAAATCGCGACGCACACGCTACGCTTTTACCGTCAGAGCACCGATCCTACCAATCTCGACATAGGACACCTGTTCGAAGCCGTCACCGCGCTGTATCGAGCCCGTCTCCGCAATTCCTCCATCGTGGCTCGGGTCGAACGATGTGACGCGAAAGCCCTGTTTTGCCATGAGGGAGAACTCCGGCAGATCGTTCTCAACATCGTGAGCAATGCGGTCGATGCGATGAAGTCGGGAGGCGAATTGGTCTTCCGCTGCACGGAAAGCACCAGATGGGAGACGGGAGAGCTAGGCGTACGAATCACGATCGCTGATTCAGGAACAGGGATGGACTCAGGGACCGTCAGCAAGATCTTCGAGCCGTTCTTTTCGACCAAGGATATCGGCGGAACAGGCTTGGGCCTGTGGGTCACCAAAGACCTCGTGGAAAAGAATGGTGGAACCATTCGCGTTCGTAGCATCAAGAATGACCGCTCACACGGCACTTTGTTCTCGCTGTTTTTCCCTCATAGAGCCAATGTTTAGCCATCTCACGATAGATCACTTTCCCAAGAAATAGCCCTTTTCAGGATTCTCCTGACTGCTTCACTGCGCCTGCAGCCGCTTCGCGTCTTCCGGTCGAAAGACTCGAGCGGGCCTGTTCGAGGCTGTTACGAAACTCTCAACGGTCGCTGCTGACGAATGCCGACCTTACAGGACTGATCCAACTGAAAGGCGAGTGTTCAAGAGAAAAACAGGTATATCGAAGGCTTTGCGTGCTCAATATCAGCCGTATCGACCTAGAGGTACCACGAGGGGCCCATAATCCTTTCGCATGGCTCCCCTATGACAAGCCATGCCTATCACAAAGTAGCTCCTCTGGTGACTTGCGGCGGCGCGCGCGTGATCGTCCCTAAAGGAGGGACAGCTCAAGAATGTATGGTCCGCCGCATGACTGCAAGGGAAAAGCTGTGGAACGAGAAAGCAAGTCTGCGCAGATGTATGTGGCCTTTGGTGGAGATCAGCTCTCCTGGCCATGATGAGTTGCGCGCGTGCCTTTCCTTATAAAGGGAACGGTCTTCGAAGACCATTCTTGAGGACAGGTTGTGGGCACACCGTTGTGACTGTTCTTTCGTCTTTGCTGTTCCGGTGCAGACCTTGGTGGGTGAACTTAGTCGTCGCAGTGGGTAAAGTGGAACGCGTTAGTGCTTCCAAGCGCAGGCGTTTTCCGCGCTGGTTTATGCTGCTGCCACATTTGCTGTTGGCCGATAATCCTCTCCGCTCGACAACACAGCCCAGGCGATCCGTGCAAGCTTATTGGCGGTGGCGACTATGACGACGTT
>JAABUK010001352.1_pt1 | contig 47191 bp, 47 predicted proteins | sample 5559141 | NCBI WGS metagenome assembly JAABUK01 (sample SAMN10711869, study PRJNA513367) | rock metagenome | isolation source: Antarctica rocks | place: Antarctica: Victoria Land, Pudding Butte nord | collected 2016-01-03 | reverse complement strand
TGACAGCGGCAGCGAGGCGTCCCGGAGCGGTTGGTGCCGAACTTGATGACGGTGGTGCTGGTACAATGGGGGCAGGGAAGGGCAATCATGCCTTTATCTTCGGAACAACGCCCTCAAATCCATAGCCGTTCACCGGAGAACACTTCCGATGTCTACCTCAATCACGCGCTATAATGACGGCACGCAGAACCCGCCCCGGCTGCGGGTGCAGCACTCGCTCTGGTCGCTGATTGGCCTGCCGATGAACGCCCGGCCCGAAAACGAATGGACGCTGACCGAGAAGTTCACGCGGGTCAAAGACGCGGGCTTTGAGGCCGTGGAATGCTGGCTGGAAGAAAGCGACGAGGCACAGCACAAAGCGGCTTTAGACGCGGCGGGCCTGCGGCTTGTGCTGGGGTATGGCCCCCAGACCCTGGAAGACTCGCGCCGGACCATCGCGCAGGCCAAGCGCCTGGGAGCAGATTTTCTGTTCTCCCACCCCCTGACCCCCTATGTGCCGCTGAACGAGGCCGTGACCTTCCTGCGCGAGTCGCAGCGCCTCGCCACCGAAGCGGGCCTAGTGCAGTTCACCGAAACGCACCGGGGCAACATCCCCGAAAGTCTCAATCAGGCCCTCGCGCTCATTGATCTCATGCCCGAAATCACGCTGACCGGCGACTTCTCGCACGCGGTCGTCATCGGCGAGTTTTACGGCTGGGAAAACGAGGGGGCGGTGGAGCGCCTGGACCCGGTGCTGGCCCGTGTCGGCCACCTGCACGGGCGCGTCTCCAACGGCGAGCAGGTGCAGGTGGATGTCGGCGACGGAACCGGCGACGCCGCGCAGTTCTTCGTCAAACTCTGGGCGCGGGCGATGGCCCACTGGCGCGAGGGGGCCGGGCCGGGCGACGTTCTGCCCTTCGCCTCCGAGCTTGGCCCGCCGCGCTACGCCATCACCCTTCCCGATGGCCGCGAGTTCAGCGACCGCTGGCAGCAAAGCCTCGTCATGAAGCGCCTCGCCGAACAGGCATGGGCCTTGTCGGAAGCGGGTTTGTGACCGCCCTGCCCGCCGATACCCTCCGCTGGGCGGCGCGGGTCGCCGGGCCGAATGCGACGGCCTATAACGTGCGCCGCCTCGCCGGGTCTACGACTTCGACGCTCTACGCGCTGGACATATTTGACGGCGCAGCTCCCCTGCCCTGCGTCCTGCGTGTCTACGACAACGCCGCCTGGCTGGCCTCAGAACCCGATGCGCCTTGGCGCGAAGCCGCTGCGCTGGCACGTGTCACGGCGGCGGGCCTGCCGACGCCTTCGCTGGTAGCCTGTGACCCCGAGGGGGCCGAAACGGGCGGCGTGCCGTGTCTGCTGATGACGCGCCTGCCGGGCGAGGTCGTCCTGGCCCCCGACAACCTTGACCGCTGGCTGCACGGACTGGCCGAAGCCCTGCCATCCCTCCACGCGCTCCCCACCGACGACTTCCCGTGGGACTACCAGCCCTATGCCGACCTTTCTACTCTGACGCCCCCGGCATGGTCCCGCGTGCCCGAACTCTGGGAGCGGGCGCTTGCGCTCTCTCGGACGCCGCCCCCACCCGCGCCGCTATGCTTCATCCACCGGGACTACCACCCAAACAACGTCCTCTGGCAGAACAGCCGCGTGTCTGGCATCGTGGACTGGCCCAGTGCCTGCTTGGGCGATGCCAGCGTGGACGTGGCCTGGTGCCGCAAGAACCTCATGTATCTGCACGGCATTGAAGCCGCCGATACCTTCCTGCAAGCCTACGAAACTGTGGCTGACCCATCGTTCCCCTATCAGCCCTATTGGGATGTCATGGTTCTGCTGGAAGAATTGCCCGGCCCGCCGCGCCCCTATCCGCCCTGGGCCGAGTTTGGGGTCTGCGTGACAGCAGAGATGATGCGCGGGCGCGTGGATGATTATCTGGAAAGCGTACTGCGGCGGCTGTGAGAAGAGGCAAGAAGTGTCAAAATGCAGCGAGGAATGCGGGAACGTCGGCAGCAGGCAGAGTTTCCGGGTTAATCACAGCCAGCCCTTCCGCCGACGCCGCCCGGCAGAAGCGGCCATCGGCGGCGACAAGGGCGCAGGTCTCCCCCGTCGCCTGAGCGTAGCGTAGCAGCGTCGCCAGCAGAGCGGCGTCCGTGGCGTTGATATTGTGCCGCTGAATATAAGTGATGCTATACAGAATGTCAGCGTCTGTGATGGAAATCAGGTCAAACAAAGGCAGGACAAGAATATCGCTCCGCAGTCGGGAGATGGCATCGGCAAACAGGCCCTTGCTGAGACGGCCATCGTTACGCCGCCGGGGCAGCAGAGAGAATGTTTCACTGTAGCCCCACAGGGTCGTCTTCAGGCGCGGCATGGAAGGATAGGCGACTAGAGCCTCCGCTGTGACACTGCCTGTTTCTTCCGTGTAGTATTTTGCCAGACCACTCGCATCCCAGAACAAAGTCGGCACAGTAGGTTATTCCTCTCGGGCCGCAATAATACCGCGTGAAAACAAGTTTTCTTCCGCACGAATACCTTCCGCCCGCATCATTGTCCGAACATCTGCCGCAGTGGCACGGGGATTGTAGTCAATGCCCATCTCTTCAAACTACCGTGCAGAGATGGCACGGAACTCTTCCATTTGTTCCTCGCTGATAAACAAAGATTTAATTGCTTTTGTGTCGGGGCGGGGCGTTTCCAAAACGGCCATAACAGGCTCCTTGTGCTTGAAAAATCTTAAACCAAAGGCCCCGGCTTTCGCCGGGGCCTTTGGTATGCGTCTCAGCGGCGGCGCAGGAAGGCGGGGATGTCTACGTCATTGTCGGCGGGCGGGCGCGAGGCGGCGGGGGCGGCTTCGGCGGGGGCCTGGACGACGGCGGCATTGGATGTGGCCGAGCTGGGGCGACCGGCGCTTGCGGCCATGACGGTGCGGCCCGCGCTTGCGGCGACCGGGGCCGGGGCGGACGGGCGCTGGTCAAAGCCGGTGGCAAGAACGGTGATCCGCACTTCGTCGGTTAGGCGCGGGTCCTGCACGATGCCGAAGATAATGTTGGCATCTTCGGCATCGGTGGCCTGCTGAATGAGTTCCGTAGCTTCATGCACTTCGGCCAGGGTCATATCCGGGCCGCCGGTGATGTTGATCAGCGCAGCGCGTGCGCCTTCAATACTGGTTTCCAGCAGCGGCGAGGCAATCGCGGCCTGCGCGGCATCTACGGCCCGGTGGTCGCCCGAGGCGACGCCAATGCCCATGAGCGCGGTTCCGGCGTTCAGCATGATGGCGCGGACATCAGCGAAGTCCACGTTGATAATGCCGGGGATGGTGATAATGTCCGAGATGCCCTGCACGCCCTGCCGCAGCACATCGTCAGCCTCGCGGAAGGCTTCCACCAGCGTTGCCCGCTTTTCGACGACGCCGAGGAGCCGGTCATTGGGGATGATAATAACCGTGTCCACTTTGTCCTTGAGGTTGTCCACACCCTCATCGGCCAGACGAGAGCGGCGCGGGCCTTCAAATTTGAACGGCTTGGTGACGACGGCGACGGTCAGAATGCCCAAATCTTTGGCGATTTCAGCAATCACCGGCGCGGACCCCGTGCCCGTGCCGCCGCCCATGCCAGCGGTGATAAACACCATGTCCGCGCCTTCCAGCGCCTTCTTGATGTCGCTTTTGGATTCTTCGGACGCCGCCCGGCCCACTTCCGGGTTGCCGCCCGCGCCGAGGCCGCGTGTGAGGTTCTCGCCAAGCTGCAATTTGTAGTCGGCGGCGGAGACATCCAGAACCTGAATGTCGGTGTTCATCGCAATGAACTCCACGCCGGTCAGCCCTGCCTCAATCATGCGGTTGACGGCATTCGTGCCGCCCCCGCCGCAGCCGATGACTTTGATCTTGGCAAACGGCACTAAGTCGTCTCGATAGGATGCTGCCATAATGAAATCGTCTCCCTTAAATCGTCAAAAATCGCTTTATTTATCTTAAAAATGCTAAGTAACGCATCAGAAGTTCTTGCAGAGCCAAATATGTTTTTCTCGGTGAACAGTCTGACAGAACCTGCCAAAACTTCCGCAAAGACTTATGATGCCCTACTTAGGTCTGTTATTGTACTTGCTTATTATACACTGTTTCCGCCAGAAGTTGACTCTTATCATACGCAGCAATTTTGTTCACTCAGCGAAAGTATCTTGCGCGTGATTATTTTCTCCCGGCGGGCATGAGAAATATCTGCGGCTCTGGTCTCGGCTCCTGCTCGTTCCAACTGTCTTCCAAATCCTGAAGTTTGGACGCACGCTCGTAAGCGTTCGCCGCACCGTCAACAGAAACGGGCAAATACAGCCACTCTTTTTCCTGCCGGGCACTGTCCGGGAACAGCGTGACCTGAACATTAAGCGTTTTGGCCTGACGATTAAGCCACTGAGAGCGTGTTGAAAAAGTCGAAATTTCCAATGCTGGGCTGGAATTTGCTCGTCTGAAATCGGGCATGGCTTCTAAAACGCCAGCCTCCATTGATACAAAAAACGTCGTTAGACACCAGAAAGCCGACTTTTTCAACACCCTCTGATAGATCTTTTCCTGCGTATGTCTCTGTGCCAGAAATGCCATAGATTTTACCCCGCCGTGATTTTTAGGAAGCGGGTTTCTTAGCCTACCGACAGGGCGTAAGTGCGCTGCACTTCTTGTTCCTCATCTTCTGCCTGCCGGAATGCCTCCGCCGCCTGTTCCTGTTGCTCACGACTAGCAGCCTTGCCGAAGGCGGCGACCGCCTGCATTTTCCGTTCCTGCGCGTCGGAAATCCTGTCCCAGGCGGCGTGCCGGATCGGGTCTTTGACCGGAACTAAATAGAGGGGCAACGTCGGCTCGGGCTTGCGGTCATTCCAGGTGTCCTCTAATTGCTGCAATTTAAGAACATTTGCGTAAGGGTCCAGGACGCCTTCAATATGCGTGGGAAGATATAGCAAGCCACTTCGAACCACGGCATCATTTGTCATCAGAATGACGCGCAGGCCAAGCGTTTCAGCCTGAGCGTGAAGCCAGTCATAAACTTCCTGATAGGTTTCTGTCGCTTGTTTTGTGAGCAGCATTGTAGACATAAAAATCAACCTCACCCCAAAGCTCTATTCGAAAACTCTTTTTGCGAGCTTGAGAATAAAAGAGGCATCTTTGATTGAGCCTCTCAGCGCAAGTTCGGTCAGTTCCGCAATGCTGACGTAATCAGCATGGACGCGCAGCGCGTAGGACGCTTCAAGCCGTGAAGAAGCATCTCTGCGAGCATCTTGCGTGAGAACTGTCCCGGACAGCTTCCAAAACAATTCCGGCGTCGCTTCATGGCTCCACGCTTCACGCCCTTCGGGGGGCATCATTCCCTGGTAAAGTAAAACCGCTGTTACGGCTTGATAAGCAGCGTAGTAAGCGCGGCTGGCGCTGGATCGTGCTTCTCCCTGCGTCTTGAGGAGAACCGCCGCCGCTAAAGACCCCTGCGCCATCTGATACCATCGTTCCCAGGCGTCCATGCTTCGTCTCCTTTACTATGACCCATTGGCGGCGCGGGACATGAGGCGGGTGAAGAAGCGCTGGATTTTGCCGATGAGCGTGCCTTCGTTTGGCCCGAGGCTGGGGCGGTAATGGTGCAGGGCACCGTATTGGACTAATCCCAAAGCCGTGGCATAGACCGGGGAGCGCAGGTCGCCGGAGATGCCGCTGATTTCACGCGGGATGCCCACGCGAGTCGGCATTCCCGTCACTTCGGCACACAGCGCGGCGGCCCCGAGAAGCTGCGAGCCGCCGCCGGACAGCACAATTCCCGCCGGCAGGGTTTTGTAGTAGCCGGACTTGAGAATCTCCTGGCGCAGCATCAAGAACAGCTCATGCATACGCGGCTCGACAATCTCAGCCAGAATGCGCTGTGGCAGAAGGCGCGGGGTGTCGCCGCCGAGGCTCAGGACTTCAAATTGCAGATCGGGGTCAAGCTGATCCAGAGTCGCGGCGGCATGGGCACGCTTGACGCGCTCCGATTCTTCCTCCGAGGCACGCAGGCCCACCGAAATATCGTGCGTGACATGGTTGCCGCCAACGGGAATGGCCGACGAATAGGCGATGTCGCCATCTACAAAGATGGCTACGTCAGTGGTCCCGCCGCCGATGTCGGCAATCACCACGCCGAGGCGCTTTTCGTCGTCTAATAGCACCGACTCGGCGGTCGCTATCGGTTCCAGCACGGTGGCTTCGACAATCAGCCCGGCCTTGTGGACACACTTGGCGACGTTTTGCAGGAACGTGACGGCCCCGGTGACAATATGCGTCTCCACTTCCAGCCGCGTGCCGGACATCCCCACGGGGAAGCGGATGCCGCTCTGGCCGTCGATGGAATACGAGCGCGGGATGGCGTGGATAATCTCCCGGTCAGGCGGCAGCACGATCACCCGGCTCTGGTCCTGGACGCGGGCGACATCATCTTCGGTGATCTCGCGGTTCGCATGGGTGATAGCAATGACGCCGCGTGAGTTCAAGGAGGCAACGTGTTCGCCGGTGACGCCCACAATGACCCGGCTGATCTCGTAGCCAGACATGGCGCGGGCTTTTTCGACACTGTCGATGATTGCCTGGGCGGCGCTGTCAATATCGACGACGACACCCTTGCGGATGCCCGCAGACAGCGAATTGCCGACCCCCACGATGCTGATGCGGCCCGGCTCTTCAACTTCCGCGACCACGGTACACACTTTGGTCGTCCCAATATCCAGCCCCACAATGCAGTCCCTAGCCACCTCCTTCGCTCCCTCTGCTGTTTAAACGGTCTCTGACTAAACGGTCTCTGAGTGTTTTGCCGCACTGCCCGCCGCCCGGCGCGAGGCGGCTTCGCGGTCGTTCTCATGGCCTTCCAGCCACTGCCGCCGAATAATCGACAGGTTCACAAAAATGCGCCCGCCCAGCGCCACCAGCGCGGCAAGCCCCAGCGGCTGCCCCATTAAGTCGCCCAGATACGCCAGAAATGCCGCCAGCAGCGTGTTGGTCACGAAGCCGGACAGGAAGACATTGCTTTTAAACTTGCCTTCGGTCCCGGCCCGGACGCCGCCAATGAGCGAGTCTAGCCCGGCCAGCGCGGCCAGCGACAAATACTGCGCGTACTGCGTGGGAAACGTGACCCTGGTAAAATAAACGAGCGCGAAGCCCAGCGCCCCGGCGACCAGCGCAAACCAGCCCATAGGATGTTCTCAAACTTACTACAGCGTTGTTAGCTGCGTGCAACGGTCACTTGACAGAGGCGATTTTGGCGGAGGCCGTTTTGGCATCCACCCCGGCAGGCTGTGCGAACTTTGGCTCGATGCCGCCTGCGTAGGCGGAAATAATCAGTGGCTGCTTTGCCGTCTGCACGGTGAACATCGCCGGGTCAAAGCTGCGAATGTCTTTGGTGACGCCGCCGGGCAGCTCAATTCCTGTCATCAGAGTCTTCGGGTTGCCGATGGCTTTGATGACGAACGGCGGGGCCTGCGGCGTGAAGTTGACCATCACCGTGGGGCCGACGCACCGAACGGGGCTGACAGCGACAATGCGCTGGCCGTTGACCGAGATCGCCTCGGCCCCGGAGGCTTTCAGCTCATTGACCACGGAGGCGATGTCGGTGTCATGGATAATGTTCGGCGGCGCGAACCCGGCAGGCAGAGGGGGCATGGACTTCTTGCTGTCATTGAGCGTGACGACAATCCCCGGCCCCTTCACATCGGTCAGCCCGGCCAGAAATTGCGCTTTGGCGAGGTCATCCGACAGCTCTTTCAGACGCTTGGTGTCCGAGGGAGCGGACTGTGCGAGCTGCGAATTGTCTTTTTGAAGCTGGGCAATGCGCCGCTGCAAATCGAGATTGGCTTGCACCATCACCGTGCGGCCCTGCAAGCCTGCCAGAGTCTCGTTATGGGTTTTCACGGTCTGCGTTTTAACGCTGAGGCCAAGCATGGCCCCGAGCAGGCCGCACAGCACAAACAGCGTTGCCCACCAGGTGCGGCGGTCGCGGCGGGGCATGGGGTCCACGGGGTCAATTGGTGCGGGAGTCGGTTCCATGGGTTGTTATTTCTTGTGCGTTTGTGTCTTGCGTATCAGTCGTTTGGTCGTTCGGCAGCTTGGCGCGGGGCCGCCACACGGGCTGCTGCGGGCAGCTTACATCAATATACGACGCCTGACGCGCCAACGCGCCGCCGTAAGCAGAGACGGCGGCATCGGCGAGCGCCATCTTGCGCGGCAGCGAGTCGGGCTGTCCCAGACGGATTTGAAGCTGGTCCCTTCTATTTAAGCACAAATTCAGGTTTTGGTCAACCGTTATTTTTGCGCCCCCCAGAGTCCGAGACAATTCCGGGGATTTGTCTATCAATGTCAGCAGGCGGCTGACATCCGGGAGCCAGACCGCATGAAGCGGCTGCCCGAGCGTCACCGCATCCGGCAGGACCGCAGACGCCACCTGCACGGTCGGCAGGCCGCGCATCGGAGCGTTGAGCTGACGATACGGCACACCTTTGGTGTCCAGCAGCCAGAACTGCCCCTGCGCGGCCAGCACGACGCGGGGCTGCCGCTCGGTGACGGTCAATACCAGCGTGTCCGGCAGTCGAATGGAGCGCGAGGCATGGTCTACGACGGGGTCCTGCACCAGACGCTTCACAAACGGCTGCCGGAGCATAGCAAAGATGTTGGTGCGGGCCGGGACATTTGCTTCCCCAAACACCTGGTCCGGGGTTAGCGTCTGCGTCCCCACCACGCGCACTTTGGTCACATGAAAATACGGATTTGCCAGCAGCAGCACCCCGGCTTCGGCCATAAAGCCTGCCAGCGCGAACAGCCGCAGACCCCGGTTCCAGCGGGCGGCGTTTGCGGCGCGTTCGGCCTCGGTGCGCCGGGGCCGCCGGATGCGCGGCTTGGGAGGGCGCACGGCCCGGCCATTGCGGCGGCGCGTGTCGGTCGGGGCGTCTTCGGTGATTGTCAGGTGCGGTCGTTTAGGCATAGCTTAGTCCAGCGTTTTATTCCAGAGCAAGAGCAATTATTTTATCCAGCAGCTTCGGGAACGGAGAGCCAGCCGCCTCGGCAGACCGGGGCAGAAGGCTGGTCGGCGTCATGCCCGGAATGGTGTTGACTTCCAGCGTGTAAATCTCGTTCCGGGCCGTCACGATCATATCCGTCCGCGACATCCCCCGGCAGCCCAGCGTTTGATGGCAGACTCTGGCAATTCGCCGCGCCTCGGCGGCGACGCTGTCGGGGAGACGCGCCGGGACAATCTCATCAGTCGCCCCCGCTGTGTACTTGGCTTCATAGTCGTAAAAGCCTTTGGCCGGGACAATCTCCACAATCGGCAGGATTTCCAAAGCGTCGTTGCCCAAGATGGGCACGGTGATTTCGGTTCCCGTAATGAACTGCTCAATTAATATGGTGTCGTCGTTCTGAAACGCCAGTGTGACCGCCGCGTCCATCTCGGACGCCTCGCGGACAATGCTCATGCCAATTGTAGACCCCTGCGCGTTGGGCTTGACAATCAGCGGCAGCGGCAGCGTGCCGGACCGCATGGTTTGGCCGCGCTTCAAAGTCACGTCTTCAGGCATCCGCACGCCCGCCGCCGTCAGGACGCGCTTGCTCATCGCCTTGTCCATCGCCAGGGCGCTTGCCAGAACGCCGCTGCCGGTGTAGCGAATGCCCAGCACTTCCAGCATCCCCTGCACCGTGCCGTCCTCGCCGCCCCGGCCATGCAGGGCAATAAAAACGATGTCTGGTCTGTCTGCTGACGCGGCCAGCGGCAACTGCGGCAGGGCCGTAATCTCCGTCGTGCCGTCCGCCCCGTGAAGCAGGCCCAGCGGCTGCGTCACCCCGGAAGGCAGGAACTTCTGCCCGGAAGCGGTGTCCAGCGCATAGACCGTGTACTTCTCCGGGTCCAGTGCGCCCAAAATCTGCCGCCCCGTAGACAGCGAGACCTCGCGCTCGGCGCTCGTGCCGCCCATCAAGACGGCAATTTTGAGTTTAGTGGTCATCTTGTCAGCAGCCCCTCGCCCGCCGTGCGAATGTCGCCCGCGCCGAGCGTCAGAAGCACGTCACCGGGCCGGACAATCTCCGCAAGGCGCACCGGCAGAGCAGCTTTGTCGGCCACATAAGTCACATGGTTCACGCCGCGCCGCTCGGCGGTCAGCGCGGCCAGACCCGCGCCGGTGACGCCTTCTAGGGGCTGTTCGCGGGCAAGAAAAATATCGGTCAGCACCACATGGTCAGCATCAGCAAAGCTTTCGGCAAACTGCGTCTTGAAATCCCGCGTCCGCGAGGGCAGGTGCGGCTGAAAAACGGCCACGAGGCGGCGTCCGGGGAAGGCTCGGCGGGCGGCGGCCAGAGTTGCCCGAATTTCCGTCGGGTGGTGCGCGTAATCGTCCACCACCGAAACGCCGTCCGCCGTGTCGCCCAGCCGCTCAAAGCGCCGTCCTGTGCCCGTAAACGCCGCAAGCCCCGAGGCCAGAGCGACGAACGGCACGCCGAGGGTCAGCCCCACAGCGGCAGCGGCCAGGGAGTTCAGAACGTTATGCAGGCCCGGCACGGCCAGTGTCACCCGGCCCATCTGCTCGCCGCGCCAGGCCAGCGTGTATGATGGCGTCGGGCTGTCGACGTCAAGCGCCTCGGCGCAAAGCGTCACAGCACCGTCCAGCCCGAATGTCACCAACGCGGGCGCGTTCGGCATTGCCCGCAGCGGCTCTATGAGAGAGCGGGCGTTGTCGTCGAAGCCAGGCAGAATCACGGTGCTTGTCGTCTGTGATAGGAACTTCTGGAACGAGCGCAGGACATTGGCAAGGTCTCCGTAGTAGTCCAGATGGTCGGCTTCAATGTTGGTAACGGCGGTGACAGCCGGGGCCAAATCCAGAAACGAGTCGTAGGCTTCGCAGGCTTCGGCGAGAAATACGTCGCTGCCGCCAAGCCGCGCATTGCCGCCGTAAGCGGGCAGGTCCCCGCCAATCAGTACTGTCGGGTCCAGCGCGGCGGCCTCTAAAATCATCGCCGTCATGCCCGTTGTCGTCGTCTTGCCGTGCGTCCCCGAAATCGCCACCGAGCGCGTGTAGCGGGCCATCAGCCGCCCCAGCATTTCCGCACGGGAGATGACCGGCACGGATCGCTCGCGGGCGGCGACAATCTCCGGGTTGTCTTTCTTGATCGCCGCCGACGCGACTACCAGTGTCGCCCCGTTGAGATTGCCTGCAGTGTGACCGGCCTCCGCCCGGATGCCACTTTCGCGCCGCAGCGACTCCAGTGTCACCGACTCGCGGGCATCCGACCCGGTAATCTGCACCCCCTGCCGGGCCAGCACGCGGGCCATGCCGCTCATGCCTGCCCCGCCGATGCCTACAAAATGAATACATTCTCGCACGAAATGTTCGTTCTCCTCAGTCATAGTGCTTGAACGCCAGTTAAACAGCGTGAAAAATAGTTGTTGTGCTTTATTGTACCACAGTATTGGTGATAGGAATGCCGGGGGTGTAAAAACCCCCGGCAGGGAAATGTCCTGCGGACAAAGAAGGCAACCGAATATGATCCCGCTTGATCTTCACCCAAAGGGTGCTTCTTTGCCGAGGGTTTTTACACCCCCGGCATTCGCCAGCGCCAGCACCGCCTCGGCTAAATCCCGCGCCGCGTTCGGCGTTGCCAGCGTCAATGCCGCCTGCCCCATCGCCGCCAGCCGCGCCGGGTCGGCCAGCAGGGCACGGATTTCCGAGAGCAGACGCGGGCCGTCTAATTCGCGGCTCGGCAGAATCACGGCGGCCCCGGCGGCTACCGAGCGGCGGGCGTTGCGCGTCTGCTCATCGCCGCCCGTCGGAACCAGCGGAATAAACAGCGCGGGCAGGCCGGTCGCCGCCGCCTCGGTCACCGTGCCCGCGCCGCTGCGGCCCACCAGCAGATCGGTCAGCGCGAAGATGTCCCCAATTTCGTCGCCGACAAAGGGCACGACAGCGTAACGCATTTGTAAATCAGACGACAGGGCGGCCCGGACAGCGTTCATCCGGTCGCCGTCCTGCTTACCGCATTGATGTACCACACGGCAGACGGTCAGCAGGTCAGGCAGCGCGGCCTCCACGGCCCGGTTGATACTTTGCGCTCCCAGCGCCCCGCCGGTGACATAAACCGTCGGCAGGCTGTCGTCACCCGGCGAAAAGCCGAAGCGGGACACCGCCCGCGCCCGGTCACCGCCGAAGATAATGGGCCGAACGGGGTTGCCGCTCACAAAGGTCTTACGGCGCTGACTTGGCGGGAGTTCCGCCGCTGCGCCTTCAAATGTCAGCGCGATACGCAAGGCGAACCGGGCAGCAATTTTATTTGCCAGCCCAATCTGGACCGTCTGTTCGTGAATGAGAACCGGGCGGCGCAGCAGACCGGCGGCAATCACGGTCGGCACGGACACATACCCGCCCGTCGCCAGCACCACATCAGGCCGGAACTTTCGCACGGCGGCCACGGCCTGCCCGATGCCCACCGGCACGCGCAGGGCATCGTTGAAGTTCTTGAGTGTCAGCAGCCCGCGCACCGACGACGCCCGCCGCAGCTTGCCGCTCTGCACGCCCGTAAACGGCACGCCCGCCGCTTCGGCGAGGCCCTGCTCAATGCCGCCGTAGCTGCCCAGATAGCGAAACTCCGGCGTCCACGCCGCGCTGCCGCCCTGCGATTCTTCGGCCAGTTGGCGGATGGTGCCAATCGTCGCCAGCGCCGGGCTGACGTGCCCGCCCGTGCCGCCGCCGGTGACCAGGATTTTGAGGATTCGCGTCATAGAGGGAGAATAGTTAGTCCTTGAATGCCCCCCGGTCCTTCCGGGAGCGGTCCAGACGGCGCACCGTGTCGCGGTTGATGCGCGGCTCCGCTGAGGCGGTTGTCGAGCGGCGTGCGCCCCGGTCCCAGCGGCGGTTCCAGTCTTCTTCGTTCGGCTCGGTCTCCTTGACACGCGGCCCTTCGGGGCCGTCGGGGTACGACGAAATGTTCAGCAGGATGCCAATGCCGAGCAGCATCAGCACCAGCGACGACCCGCCGTAAGAAATAAACGGCAGCGGTACGCCCGTATCGGGAATAGACGCCGTCGCCACGGCCATGTTAATGAGAGACTGCACGGCAATCAGGCACGTAATGCCCGTTGCCAGCAAAGCCCCGAACGGGTCACGGGTGCGGTAGGCAATCATGAAGCCACGCACGGCGACCAGCACAAATAGCGCCACCAGCCCGAGCGTTCCGATGAGGCCCCACTCTTCGGCAATCACTGGAAAGATAAAGTCGGTGCGCGGCTCCGGGATAAACAGCTTTTCGCGGCCCTCGCCCAGCCCCATGCCGCCCGGCCCGCCCGACCCCAGCGCAATCAGGGCGTGCCACACCTGGTACCCCGTGTTGTACTGGTCTGCTTTCGGGTCCAGAAACGCCGTGATGCGCCGAGCGCGGTACGGCTCAAAGGCCACAAACAGCGAGATACCAACCGCCGCCGCCCCAATCAGCCCGCCGATATGGGCGGGCCGCGCCCCGGCCACAAACAGCATAATCAGGCCCGTCGTAGCCAGCACCATCGCTGTGCCGAGGTCCGGCTCTTTGGCAATCAGCGCGGCCAGCAGCAGCGTCACGGCTAGCGGCGGAATCAGGCCCTGCTTCGGGTGCGTTTTGATCTTCAGATTGCCCGCCAGCACCCGCGCCAGATACAGCACCAGCACCAGCTTGGCCGCCTCCGACGGCTGAAACCGCAGGCTGCCGTGCCCCAGCCAGCGCCGCGCCCCATTGACCACAATGCCGACGTGCGGGACCAGCACCGCCAGCAGCATAAACACCACGAGCGCCAGCAAAATCACGGCGGCGCGTTTCCAGAGCCAGTAGCGCATCCGCGACGCCCCCCAGAGCGCCAGCAGCCCGACTAGCCCTCCCACCGCCTGCTGCCGGGCGTATTTGAAGGAGTCGCCGTGCAGCTTTTCCACCGCGATGGCATACGACGCATCGTAGACCGACACAATGCCGATGCCAAGCAGCAGAAAAGTCAGCCACAGCAGCAGCCGGTCCATTGGCTGCCGCTGCGCCTCGCTGCGCCGCCCCCCACGCGGGCTGCCCTCGGGCGTATCTGTTTTTTTGTGCAGTGTCGCGCTCATAGATGTTGGTCCAATCAGGGACCGGCACTGGAAGTGCCGGTCTATTAGCAAGCGGAAAAGTCCCTTCGGGACTGAAGACTCGTTTGCGTTCGGTTTCCTGAGTCGCGGAGCGACTTTCTCGGTTTGCTAGTAGACCAGCACTTCCAGTGCCGGTTCCTCATTGCTGCGCCTTCACCAGCGCCTTGAACTGATCGCCCCGGTCTTCAAAGTCTCGAAATAGATCAAACGACGCGCACGCCGGGGCCAGCAGCACCGTATCCCCCACCTGTGCCAACCCCGCCGCCATCGTCACCGCCTCGGCCAGCGTCCCGGCCCGGCGCGTATTAATGAACCCCGCCGCCGACGCGGCGGCGTCTATCTCCGGCGCGGCGCGGCCTATCAGCACCAGGGCGCGGACGTTGTGCGCGGCCACGCTTTTGCCTAGCTGCCCCACGTCGCCGCCCTTGAAGACGCCGCCCGCGATGACTACCTTCGGCTCCGGCAGCGCGGCCAGCGACTTGTCAAACGCATCGGCATTGGTACACATGGAGTTGTTGACGTAGCTCACGCCGTCCAACGTTCCCACATATTCCAGCCGATGCACCACGCCGGTAAACGTCGTCGCCACCAACCGGATTGGCTCTACGCCCACCCCAAACGCCGTCGCCATCGCCGCCGCCGCTAGGATATTGTCTCTGTTATGGAGACCTTGCAACTTGACCTCGGACACGTCGGCGATTTTCCGCCATTCAGAGGGATGGACGGGATCAAGTCCGCCAAACTCGACTGACAAGACGCCGTTCATTTCGTAGGCCATGTATTCATCAGACGCATCGCGTCCAAACTCCCACATATGCGCCTTGATGCCTGGCCGACGAGTGTCATACATCATAATATCAGATGGCACCACCGCGAAGTCATCCGCTGCCTGAAACTCGAAGATGCGCCACTTGGCGGCGACGTATTCTTCCCACGTCTGCCTGTCGCCGTGGTCGGGCGTGATATTCAGGAGCGCGGCGACTTTGGGGCGGAACGTGGACACCCACTCCAACTGAAACGACGAAATCTCGGCGACAATGGCGGCCTCGGCGGGGGCCTCATACGCCGCCCGGATGAGCGGGAGCGCGATGTCCCCCGCCGCGATGTTGCCCGCGATGTAAGTCTGAATGCCCGCCGCTTTCAGCATCTCGGCCAGCAGCACCGCCGTGGTCGTCTTGCCATTCGTGCCCGTAATCGCCAGAATCGGGGCACGGGCGATGCGGTACGCGGCTTCAATCTCGCCCAGCACCGGCACGCTCGCCGCGACGGCCTCTTGCAGCACGGCGGCGTGTTTCGGGACGCCGGGACTCGTGACGACATAATCTAACGCCGTGTAATCCAAAGCCGCGCCGCCGGTCAGGGGCGTCAGACCCAGCGCCGTGAGTTCGGCGAGGGCGTCCGTCAGCGCATCGGCGGGCTTGGAGTCCCAGGGGATGACCGTGGCTCCCAGCCGGGTCAGCACATCGCAGCAGGCCCGCCCGGAGCGGGCGAGGCCGACGACGGCGACGGTTTTGTTTTGGAACTCGGTTTGCATAGATTACGCCCAACGGAGAGGCCCCCCGCCCCAATTCTGGGGAGCCAGACAAATACGGACAGGACGAATACAGACCGGACAGGAAGGGCGGGGGGACCCCGCCCCTACGGGGCCTAACTCTTAACTCCCGGCTCCCCAGAATTGGGGCGGGGGGCCTCCTACCGCAGCCACACATACATCGACGGGGCCAGCCACAGGCCCAGCACCAATGCTAAAATGCCCAAAATCCAGAAGCGGGCGACGACCTGTGTTTCCTTCCAGCCCAGCAGCTCGAAATGATGATGGATGGGGGTCGACCGGAAAATGCGCTTGCCTTTGGTGAGCTTAAAGTAAGGCACTTGCAGGGCCACGCTGCCCACTTCCATCAAAAACACAATCGCAAACAGCAGCAGCAGCACTTCCTGCTTGCCCAAGATCGCCAGCGCGGCGAAGGAGGAGCCGAGCGCCAGCGAGCCGGTGTCGCCCATGAACACTTTCGCCGGGTGCGCGTTGTACCACAGGAAGCCCAGGCACGCCCCCGCCAGCGCGAAGGCCAGCGGCGGAAGCTGCGGCCAGTTCAGGTGCGTCGTCAGGCCCAGGCCAATCAGCGTAAAGATCGACAGGCCCCCGGCGAGGCCGTCCAGACCGTCGGCCAGATTACCGGCATTGGACATTCCGATCATCAGCAGCAGGGCCAGCGGATAGTAGAAAAAGCCGAAGTCAACGTAGTGCGTGCCCCAGAAAAACACCTGCGTCGTGGACTCTGGAGAGCCAGTCAGGGCCAGCCAGATCACAAAGGCCAGCGCGATCACCACCTGACCGGCCAGCTTTTGACGTGCCAGCAGGCCCAGCGACTTGCCGCGCCGGGCTTTGAGCAAATCGTCGGTGAAGCCAAGCGCGGCGTGCGCGAGAAAGACCAGCACGACCGCAATCAGCCCGCCGCTGAGGGGGCGCAGGCCGGGCGCAAACAGCAGGCCCAGGGCCAGCGTGACTAGGAGGGCAAGAACCAGCAGGATGCCACCCATCGTCGGCGTGCCCTGCTTCTGCTTGTGCCCTTCGGGCGCGTGTTCGTTGATGTTCTGGCCGAACTTCAGCACGCGCAGCCAGTGGATGACGGTGGGACCCGCCAGCACGGCGATTAAGAATGCGACCAGAAAACCAGCCAGCGCGACGGGAAACAGTTCGGGGAGCTTCATGTTCGCTCCTCGGACAGCGCGGCGGCGATTTTTTCCATTGTCATCGCCCGTGAGCCTTTGACTAAGACCACATCGCCCGTCCCCAGCGTCAGCGCCTCGCGGGCGAATTTCGCCGCTTCCTCGCTGCCGCCGAAGCGGCGGGCGGCATTCGGCACGAGCGCGGCCAGGCCGCCGACGGTGTACAGCGCGGACAGCCCGCCGAGGGCGTCAATCACCGGGCCAAGTTCTTTGTGCGCGGCTTCGGCGCGTGTGCCCAGCTCGCGCATATCGCCGAGAAAGGCTATTTTGCGCTCACCCGGTTGTGCGGCCAGCGTTTCCAGCGCGGCCTGCACTGAGTCCGGGGCGGCGTTGTAGGCGTCGTTTAAGATAATTGCGCCGTTCGATAGGCGCGTCACCGTCATTCGCATGGCGGGCGGCGTGTAGGCTCTCAGGGCTTCGGCGGCGGCGGCGGGCGCGATGTCCAGGGCTTCGGCGACGGACAGCGCGGCAAGGGCGTTGCCGACATCGTGCTTGGAGACGCTTTGAATGTCCACGGAAACGCCGTGCCAGTCAAAACGCCATCCGGTCTCGGTCGGCGCAGCGTTCTCGGCAGGGCCGAAGGTGACGACCCGTGCCGCCGTTTTCGCCTGCAAGCGCGGCAGAAACGGGTCGGCGGCGTTCAGGACGGCCAGGCCGTCGTCCGGCAAGGCTTCCAGAAGCTCGCCTTTGGCGTCGGCGATGGCAACCCGCGAGCCGAGCAGCTCCAGATGATTGTCGCCAATCAAAGTCACTACCCCCACCGTCGGGCGGGCGATGCCGCACAGGTACGCAATCTGGCCCGCGCCGCGCATTCCCATCTCGATGACGGCGGCTTTGTGTTCAGAAGTCAGTTGAAGCAGCGTTTTCGGCACGCCCGTCTCGTTGTTTTGACTGGCCGGTGTCTTTAAAATGGGGCCGAGCGGACTAAGAACCGCCGCCAGCATTTCTTTGACCGTCGTTTTACCCACGCTGCCCGTGACGCCGACGACGGGCAGCGCGAAGCGGTCGCGCCAGAAGCGGGCGAGCAGGCCATAGGCCACTTCCGTATCGGGGACGCGCAGCACCGGCATCTCCCGCGACGCGGCGACGGGCTGAGACACGACCAAACCACCCGCGCCCGCCCGGAGCGCCGACGGCACGAACTGATGCCCGTCAGCATTCGGCCCGGTCAAGGCCACATACAAATCGCCCGGCTGAAGTGTGCGCGTGTCGGTGGAGACGTGCGGAAACGTTGTCCCCCCGCCGCCGGTTGGGGCATCGTAGCCGAGCGCTTCAAAAACATCATGCAGCGTTAGGGACAAGAAGCGAGTGCCTCCCGTGCCACGGTGCGGTCGTCAAACGGAATCGTGCGCCCGCCTGCGGTCTGCCCCGTCTCGTGCCCCTTGCCCGCGATGACAATTAAGTCGCCGGGCCGGGCCATCTCGCACAGGGTCTGTTGAATGGCCGCGTGACGGTCCACTTCGACGACGACATCTTCCCGCTCCGCGCCGCCCTCAATGCCCGCCAGAATGTCGGCGACAATAGCATCCGGGTTCTCCGAGCGCGGGTTGTCACTCGTCAGCACCGTGAGGTCGGCCAGACGCGCCGAGATTTCGCCCATCAAAGGCCGCTTTTTCGGGTCCCGGTCCCCGCCGCAGCCGAACACGCAGACGAGCCGGGAGGGGCTGAGGGCGCGGGCGGAGGCCAGCACGTTTTCCAGCCCGTCCGGCGAGTGCGCGTAGTCCACCACCACCATGAAGTCTCGGCCCGGCGCGGGAACCAGCTCAAAGCGGCCCGGCACGCCGGTCAGGGCCTCCAACCCGTTCTTGATAGCGATGGTCGGCACGCGCCGCAGAATGGCGACGCCGACGGCGGCCAGCGCATTGCTCACCTGGAACAGCCCGCCCATTTGCAGCTCCACGGTGAACCTCACCACGCTGCCCTGCGGCGGCTGATACGAGACTGTGAACCGCGTCCCGTCGGGCCGGGCTTCATTGATGACCGCTTTCAGCACCACGGCGGGGTCGGAGCTTGTCAGCCCGTAGCGCAGCACAGGCCGTCCGGCGGCTTCCAGTGCGTCGCAGATGCGCCGCCCGTAAGGATCGTCGGCGTTAACCACGGCATTGAACGGCTTTTCGGGAAACGCCAGCGGGTACTGCGTAAACAGACGCAGCTTTTCCTGAAAGTACGCTTCCATCGTCCCATGCGCGTCCAGATGGTCCTGCGTCAAGTTGGTGAACACGCCTGTGTCAAACGCGCACTGCGCCGTCCGGCCCATCACTATGCCCTGGCTGGACACTTCCATCGCGCAGCGGCGGACACCCGCCCCCACCATGTCCGCGAACAGGCCCTGCAAGTCCGGCGCTTCGGGCGTGGTACGCTCTAAGGGAACGCTTTTGCCGTTGATGGTCGCCCCGATAGTTCCAATCAAGCCGGTGCGCTCGCCCAGGGTCCGAAAGATGCTTTCGACCATGTGCGCGGTCGTCGTTTTGCCGTTCGTGCCGGTGATGCCAATCAGGTCAAGCTGCCGGGACGGGCGGCCATAAAAGTCGGCGGCCAGCGTGGCCAGAGCGGGGCGGGTGCCCGGCACGGTGACGGTCGGCAGGGTGTTTGGGCCGAGGCGGCTGGCCTGATCGGTATGGATCATCAGCGCCGCCGCGCCTTTGTTGAGCGCCTGCGCGATGAAGTCGTGCCCGTCGCTGCTCGCCCCGCGCAGGGCAACAAACAGCGCCCCCGGCGTCACCGCCCGCGAGTCATAGGCCAGCGCCGTGATTTCCGCGTCGTCGCCGGTGCGCGTTGCATCAGGAATGTTTCGAATAAGCGTGCTGAGTTTCATAACTTGCTATGTTGAAAGAGGCCCCCCCGCCCCCAATAATGGTGGAGCCGGATAATTAGGAGTAGGCTCCTCCTATTCTTCTCCGGTTCCCCCATTATTGGGGGCTAGGGGGTCCTGACTGCTACGGTACTGCAATTCCCGGCAGCCCTGGCTGATCGGCTATCCGGCGCGGCGATTTGTCGGACTTGCCCGCCATTTTTGCCTTCAAGTGGTCATCCCAGTCCACCACGCCGGGGGCGTCGGGCGGGATTTGGAGCTGAAGCATGGCCTCACGGGCGATGTTATGCACCACGGGCGCAGCCACCGACGCGCCCCAGTGACTTGTCTGCGGCTCGAAGACGGCGCACATAATGACCAGGCGCGGGTGCGACAGTGGATACATCCCCACAAACGACGCCACAAAATGCCCGGCCTCGTAGCCGTGCGACCCTGAAACCTGCGCCGACCCCGTCTTGCCGCCCACAGAGAAGTTAGCAATCTGCGCCGGGCGGCCCGTGCCGTCCTGCACCACGGTTCCCAGCATGGAGCGGACGGCCTGCGCGACCTGCGGGTCCACCACGCGGCGAATTTCCTCGGGAGCCACGGGCGCGTCTTTGCCATCCCGACGGACCGCCCGGATGACGTGCGGGTGCATCAGCGTCCCGCCGTTGGCGATGGCGCAGTAAGCCGTGGTTAGCTGCAAAGGCGTCAGGCTGATACCCTGCCCAAAGGCAATGTTAGCGAGCTTGATTTTGGACCAGCCGGTGCTGCCCGTGAACTTGTCAAACGCCTGCGGGGAGGCCAGATGCGATTTCTGCTCGCCGGGCAGGCCGCAGTCAGGATAATCTAAAAAGCCAAACTTATGCTCATACTCATACAGCCGGTTCGCGCCGAGGCCGAGGCCGAACTGCGCCATGCCGACATTCGACGACACGCGCAGGATGCCCCGCAGGTTCTGGCTGCCGAGGTTGTTGGTCAGCTCGTCGGCGGCTTCGTGGATCAAATGCTTGCCGACTTGCAGAGTTGGGCTGCAATACACATACTTGTTCATCATGCCTAGGCCCTGCTCCTGCAAAACGGCGGCGGCAGTGATGGTTTTCAGGGTGGACCCCGGCTCGTAGAGGTCAGACACGGCGCTGTTTTTCCAGCGGGCGGCGGCGGCCAGCGCGGCATCTCGGGACAGTCGCCCCGATGGGCGCGGGGCATTGGGGTTGAATGTCGGGGCCTGCGACATTGCCAGTATCTCGCCGGTGTGCGGGTCCATCACGATGGCAACACCGTGGTCGGCCCGGTAGGTGGTGACGGCTTTGGCGACTTCCACATCGGCGACGTGCTGCAAACGCTCATCAATCGTGGTCACAACGTCCGCGCCGTTTTCCGGCTCCACGCGGCGGCGAGTCGTGCCGGGCAGGAAGCGCCCATCCCGGTCAATCTCGGCGACCACTTTGCCGTCCTGCCCGCGCAGGAGCGCATCCTGGCTTTGCTCGAGGCCCACAATGCCGGTTCCGTCCGGGTCCGTAAAGCCCAGCACGGACGCGGCCAGCGCCCCGTCGGGGTACGAGCGGCGGGTGTCGCCGACGGCATAGACGCCCACAAGCCCCGCCTCTTTGAGGGCGCGGCTCAGGGCAGTGGCGGGGGTCTGCCCCCCGGTGGTGGGAGGCGCAAAGTGACGCTTCAGGGCAACAAAGTGAACAAAGCGGGAACGGGGCCGGAGCAGCTTTGCCAGCCGGGTGGGGTCATCATGGAGCAGCGGAGCCAGCGCAGCAGCGGTTTTATCCGGGTCGGTAATCTCCTGCGGGTCGGCATACACAGCGGCGGCGGGGATGTTGGAGGCCAGTGCCGAGCCGTCCCGGTCCAGCAGCAGGCCGCGCCGGGCGGGCAGAATGCTGCGGCTGACCCGGTACTGGTCGGCCTGCTTCTGAAAATAAGCGTGCCGGACCGCCTGGAGGTACACCAGGCGTCCGGCCAGCAGCAGATACAGCACGGCGATGCCGAGGAAAACCCCCGAGGCGCGGGGCTTAATGGTCGAAAGATGTGCGGTCTGTTTTGCCAATGCTGTCCCCCTGCGCTTCGTCTCCTTCTGTGTTCTTATCTTCCGTGCTTTGAGCCTGCGTAGATACCACTGCGGCTGTCTTTGCCGCCGACAGGTAATCCACACGCCCTCCGCCGCGTGGGGTCATACCCAAGGCGGCAGCGCGGGCAATCACCGTGGCGGGGCTTTGCAGGCGGTCCCGCTCGGCGCGGAGCATCTCGTTTTGAAGCCGGTTTTGACGCAGAGAAATGCGGGCATCGGCCTGCGCGATACCCAGCCGCGTCACCTGCGCGTAGGCGGCCAGATACAGCAGCAGCAAGCCGCAGACGACGGCGGTGCAGGTGGTCGCCAGCCCCATCAAGCGCATCTCGGAGCGGGCCAGACGTGCGTGCGCCGCCCGGTCGGTACGGGGCGTCCGGCGGCTCGGCTCAGGGACGACAACAGGCACGCGCTCCGGGGCCAGCGCGGCGCTCCCCAGCGTCCGGGTCGTCCGCGTCACCGGGCGCGGAGCGGCATTGGGGCGGCGAGTCCGGGGAGTAGAGGGTGGCGGTAGTCTCGTTTCCAGCATCACAGTTCCTCGGGTCTCGGTCTTTCGGACAGATAAGTTGAATTCTACAATTTTCGCACCGCCCGCAAACGGGCCGAGCGGGCACGCGGGTTGGCGGCGATTTCGCCCGCCTGCGGCTCGACCGGCTTGCGGGTCAGCAGCTCCACGCGGGCAGGCGGCGGCGTGCCGTAAATCCCTTCCCCCGGTCCGCGCCCGGAAAGGCGCAGGAAAAGCTGCTTGAGTATCCGGTCTTCCAGCGAATGATAGGAGAGCGCCGCTACGGTGCCGCCTTTAGCGAGGCGATCTGCGGCGCTTTCCAGCGCATGTCCGAGAATGGACAATTCGTCGTTGACGGCAATTCGCAGCGCCTGAAACGTGCGGGTCGCCGCGTGCCGGTCCGGCGGGCGGGCACGCACCGGGATCGCGGCATGAACGGTTTCAATGAGCTGCCCCACTGTCCGAAACGGGTCTGTTTGACGCCGCTCCACCGCAATGCGGGCAATCCGGGCGGCCCAGCGCTCGTCGGAGTTGTCCCGGAGGAGCGTCGACAGCGCCCGCTCTTCCATCGTGTTAAGCAAATCTGCCGCCGTCTGCCCGCCGCTGCCGGCGTCCATCCGCATATCTAAAATCGCGTCGGCTTCTTTAAACGAAAACCCCCGCGCCGGGGTGTCCAGTTGGTGCGACGAGACGCCTAAATCGAACAAAACACCATCCACAGCGTCTATTTGAAGACTGTCCAGCATATCGCCCAGCTTATCAAACCGCGCCTGCCGCAGAATGACCGCTTCTCCAAAGCGGGCCAATCGCACCCCGGCCTCGGCCAGCGCCTCCGAGTCCCGGTCCAGGCCGATGAGCCGCCCGCCCGGCGTAATCCGCTCCAGCAGCGCCTCGGCGTGCCCGCCGCCGCCCAGGGTGCAGTCTAAAAAGACTTTTCCCGGCGACGGCTCTAAAACCGCCAGTGTTTCCGGGAGCATCACCGGCACATGATAAGGCCGGTCACTTCCAGATTGGTCACTCACGCGATGCCAACCTCACGGGCCGAGGCGCTGATAATCTCCGCCGACAGGGTATCATTGTAGCGCTCCCAGGCCGCCGCCGCCCAGATTTCAATGCGGCTGCCAGTTCCCAGGATCACCACATCGCCCTGTTCGTCGATTTTCGCGTATTCGCGCAGCTTCATTGGAATCGCCACACGCCCCTGCCCATCAACACTCGCCTCGGTCGACGTAAAAAACCGCTGCAAGCGCAGGGTATGCTCATCAAGCTGCCGCTGCCGGGAGAGCGTCTCGCTCAGGTCTTTGTAGGCGGCTTCGGTGTAGATAAAAATACAGCCATCCAGCCCTTTGGTCATATAAAATCGTTCGCCGAGCGAGGACCGGAACCGAGTCGGAATGATGACACGGCCTTTTTCGTCCACACTATGGTCGAACTCGCCCTGAAACACCACCATTCCACCACCAATCCACCCCGCCGCTCCACATTGTTACAACTATACGGCATCAGGCTTGCGTTTGTCAAGGCTTGCCCTCCCTTTTTTGCGATTATTTTGAGAGCGGCCTTACCAGTACTGTTGCGGGGCGGCAAATCAGGCCGACAAAAAAACAGCCCCGGCCTTGAAAGGCCGGGGCTGACATGGAGGTCAGTGATGTCCCGAGGCGGCGGCTCCGGTGACGGAAGACTGGGCACGCTCAATCTGGCGGCGGCGCTGGCGCTGGATTTGCAGCGGCTGCAAATCTACACTCAGCACAGTTTCCGTCAGGCCGCGTGCATGAATGACTTCGCTCAGGCGCGGCACAAGCGTATGTTCGATAAAGTCGGCATAAATCTCGTTGTAATTGTAGGTTTCCACGGCCACGGTCCATTTGACGCCATTGCGCCGCTCCCCGGCGGGGTAGTAGAACACCGTTGGGCCGGTTCCGGTACTCCATTCAATGACGACTTTGGCGGCCCCGTGGGACTTCCACAGGTCGCATTTGTTCCGCAGGGTTTCCAGATCAAACGCGGGTTCTTCGTGCAGCTTGCGCTCCATACTATTTTTGTCTCCTCGGCCGTAGTTAGCTATTATTCCAGCTATTATTCACTGTCTTGAGTGTCGGCTTTGAGCGCCAGCATGGCGGCGTACACGTCGCGCTTGGAGGCTTTGCGCTCCGCGCTGAGCTGCTTGACGGCGTCGCGCTCGCTCAGTCCCGAGGCCAGCGCGGCGCGAAGGGCATCCGGCAGCGGCAGCGGCTCGGCTTCGGCGGGCAAAACGTCCTCGCTGTCACTGTCTCCGGCCAGCCCCTGCACCACCAGCGTAAACTCCCCGCGTGGGCTGTGCGCCTCAAAGTGCGCGTGAACTTCCGCCAGCGTGCCGCGCACGAACTCCTCAAACTTTTTGGTCAGCTCGCGCCCCGCCGCCGCCGGACGGTCCGGGCCAAAGGCGCGGGCCATCTCGGCCAGCGTGTCAGCAACCCGCTGCGGCGCTTCGTAGAAAATCAGCGTCCGCGTTTCGCTCCGGGCCAGGGCTTCCAGCTTTGCTCGGCGATGGCCCTTAGTGCGGGGCAGGAAGCCTTCGAACGCAAACCGCGCCGGCGGCAGACCGCTGCCGACCAGAGCGCACAGCACGGCGCTTGCGCCGGGAATGGGAACCACGACAACGCCCGCCGCCAGAGCCGCCCGCACCAGCGCGATGCCGGGGTCGGAGACGCCCGGCGTCCCGGCATCGGTCACGAGCGCCACCGTCTGCCCCTCTTCGGCCATGCGGCGCACTAGGTGCTCGGCCCGCCCGGCCTCGCTGTGCTGATGGTAGGCGACCAGCGGCGTGCTGATCTCAAAATGCGACAGCAGGGGCCGCGTGTGGCGCGTGTCCTCAGCGGCCACCACATCGGCTTCCTTCAGGACGCGGAGCGCCCGCAGAGTGATGTCTTCGAGGTTGCCGATAGGCGTGGCGACGATGTAGAGTGTTCCCGGCACGCGCCCTACCCGCCCGCCTTCGGCGCGGCAGGCTGCGGCGCGGCGGGTTTGGGCGCGGCGGGTTTGGGCGCGGCGGGTTTGGGCGCGGGCGGCATCGTGATATGCACCTGCCCGGCAGGCTGACCGGCGGGCGAGCCGCCGGGCAGGGTCATACCAGGGAAGCCTGCGGGGCCACCAGACTGCGGATGGTCTTTATCATACTGCTTGAGCCAGGTCAGCTCCGTGTCGGCCAGGTCTGCACGGCCCAGGCGGCGGTAGGCGGTCAGCAGGTTGGTGTGGGTACTCTGGTCGTTCCATGCCAGCCCGCTAGCCCTCTGGTAAGTGGCAATCGCGCTGGCTTTGTCGCCGCTGTCTTCGTAGAGCTTCGCTAGGGTCAAATCCAGGCTGACATCCGGGTGCAGGGTGGCGGCGGCGGCGTAAGCATCAATCGCCAGCTTCGGCTGGCTGAGGCCCTGATAGACCTGGCCGAGCGAGGCTTGCAGCGCGGCCTTCTCCAGCGCGGGCCGGTCCACTTTAAGCGCCTTCTGGTAGTCGACCAGCGCCTCTTCGTAACGGGCCTTTGACTTGTTGGGGTCGCCCTGCCGTCCGGCCAGTGTCAGGGCATTGTCCCCGGCCAGCGCCGGGTCTGTGATGTCAATTTTGGCCTTGTCATGCAGGTCAGTCACCAGCGCCTGCAATTTTGCCCGCCCATCCTGCTCGGCATTCTGGGTCGCCTGAGCGGTGTACTGAGCGATGTAGTCTTTCTTTTTGGCCTCAAAGTCTTTGGGCAGCTTGTTTTGAATATCATCCAGCTTGATAATAATATAGCCAGACTGGGGCACAGCCACCGGCTCCGGGGTGATTTGTCCAGGCTTGAGGCTGAAGGCGGCTTTCTTGAACTCGGGGGACGCCAGGAAAGGGGACGTCAGCGAGTCGACTAGGCCATCATCGCCGCCTTTGGCTTTCGTGAGGGGGTCATCGGAATACTGTTTGGCAAGCGCCCCGAAATCCGCGCCGGGGGCCTGGGCTTTGGCGAGTATCTGCGCGGCCTGGACTTTGGCCTGGGCATCGGAGCGGCTCTTGTTGCCAATCAGAATATGCTGCGTGTGGTACTTCTGGTAGAATTGCCGCACGTCAGCCTCGCTGACCTGGGGCAGAGGGGACAGCGCGGTGAGCAGCTTGCCGGGCTGCGGCCCGCCGCCGAGAATAGCGACCTGCCGGAGCGTGTCATCGGGCAGGCGGTCTTCAATCGTCGCCCCGCCGGTTTTCGCCAGCGCGGCATCAATCTCGGCCACCGAGGCAGTCGAGGACAGGCCCAGGGTCTGGCGCAGACCCGACTTTTCGATCATGTCATTTCGCAGCGCCTTGATCTCCGCATCGCTGACTGTGATCCCGCGCCGCTTGGCTTCCTGCATTGCCAGCGAGGCGCTGACCAGATTGGACAGGGCCTGATAACTGAACAGCGGCTCTTCGGCAAAGCCGACGGTGCGGCCCTGGTCCTGCACCGACTGGCGCAGGTTGCCCAGCACCTTGCTGAAATCATCGCGGGTGATCGGGTCGCCGTTGACCGTGGCAACCACATCGGTCCCCACCGGGCCGGCTGCCGCGCCCCGGCCTAAATTGTTGCCGAGGCCCGAAAAGGCCAGCGAGAACGCCAGCAGTGCGCCGACGCCGAACAGAACCCATTTGGCAATTGGGTTGCTTGAGATATTGCCGAGGCCGGTGCGAAACGAATTCAATGACATGGGTAACGATAGTTCCTTAAGTATTTAACAGGTGTGTGAGGGATTCCAGGCAGGCCCGCGACGAGGCTTCCTTGGTGCCGCCGCCGCCCCAGTGGGTTTCCAGCGACAGCCAGCCTTCGTAGCCGTCCCGGCGCAGGGCGGCAAGCTGCCCGGCGAAATCAATCTGCCCGCCGCCTACCACGGTCCACTCCGGTTCGCCCCCGCCCGGCGGCACGGCGGCGTCTTTGAGATGGACATGAACGATAAAATCTTTCAGGGCCGCATAGCCTGCCGGATACGGCACTTCTCCGGCCATCAGCGCATTGCCGGGGTCCCAGACCGCCCGCACGGCGGGTGAATGGATTTCTTCCAGTACCCGCGCCGTCTGCGCCCCCGTGCCGAGGCAGCAGGCGTGTTCGTTTTCGATAATCAGCGTCACCCCCGCCGCTTCCGCGAGGCGGGCGGGTTCGGCGTAGGCATCCACAATGGCTTCTTCCTGCGCGGGGGTCAGCAGGCCGTCTTTCCAGAACGAAAACGTGCGAATGAGCTTTGTCTCAAAGAAGTGCGCGGCCTCAATGCACCGCTCCAGAATTGCGATTTGGTCGCCCAGTCCCCGTGCCGACGCCGAGTGCATCGGCCCCATCGGGCCATCCGGGGCCGCGCCGGGCAGCGTGCATTTATAAAAGGGCGAGGCGATGCCGACAACACTGACGCCCCGCGAGTCCAGCAAATCCTTCGCCCGCGCCCAGTCCTCATTCGACGCTTCGGAGATATTTTTATCCCACACCTGTCGCAGCTCCGCGCCGGTCACGCCGTACTCCGCCATCACGTCCAGCGCCCGTTCCAGGTTCACGTCAATCTCGTCAGTAATCACCGCCAGCTTCATACATTCGCGCCTTTCGGAGTCATCACACGTCTTATACGCAAAAAAACAACGCTTCATTTTATCCGATACCGCCGGGTTTGTCAACAAAGGCCGTTCGGGTACGATGATTTCAACCGACGAAAGCAGGAAACCCTTATGGCCGAGCGATTAGACAAGCACGATAAAATCCATCACGAGCTTTTTGACGAGGATACCGCGCAGGTGGGCAGCCTCGGCGACATCGTGGAGCAGCACGCGGGCGACGCCGTCTTTCTGACACCTCCCGAGCATTCCCCGAACGGCGTCGACGGCGGCGAGTCTGACTTTGAGGTCGAGATGAACCAGACCGACCCGGCGGGCGACGAGAGCATGGACCCCGACGACGAGTATTCCGCCGCCGACCAGGACGGCCTCCCGAATGCCGACATGACCGGTACCGTCGCCGGCATCGCACGCGGCTTCGGAACTCATCTGCCGCAGGACGTCGGCGCGGGCGGCTTCCAGATTGAGGCCCTCCCCGCCGGAGCTATCAAAATGCAGGGCCGCCCCCTCGCCGACGGCGAAGAGCTAGACGATTACGACGACGACGCCCCCGGCACCGCTGACGGCGGCGCGTTAGAGCCGTTCACCCATCAAGTCTCCGCCGACCCCGACGACGACGGCGAGCCGATGGAAGGCCGCATCCCTGTCCGCTCGGCCCGCCCTGCCACCACCGACGAAGAACTCGACGCCACCCGGCGGCTAAAGTAGCGGAGGGGGAGCTATCTGCTCCCCTAGAAAATCCTGCACCTGCCAGCGGACGTTGCGGCCATGCGTGCCCAGATAATCCAGCATGGCCTCCTCAGCAAACTCCGGGTCGGCGAGGTCTGCGGGCGTGAAGTCTTCCTGCACGGCTTCCCAGACGGCTTTGAGGTCGGCGGCGCTGATGATCCGGTGCGCTTCGCGGACAGCGGCGGGCTTCACTTTCAGGAAAATCTGGTCGGAGGCATCAAAATGGCCTTTGACCACGAAGCCCTCCCAGCCGTCGCGGGCGGCCAGAAACTCCAACGAGCGCAGGCGCTTGTAGACATCCCCCGCCTCGCCGCCGCCGACAAGCCGCCCCTGAAGCTCCACCAGATGCAGTCGGTAGTCTTCGGCAATGCGCTCTTTTTCCAGCCGGTCGGCAAACTGAAAATCCGGGTCAATCACATCAATCAGCACCATGTCGGGCCGGTCGGCGGGGACCACGGTTTCTATCTCCGGCAGGGTCATCTCAAAGCAGGGCACATAGCCTAAATCCGCCAGCTTGTACGCCAGCGGGTACAGCTTGTCCACCAGCTTTTTGGCCTGACTGCCGTAGTCAATCCCCAGCCCCCGGACGTTCTCAATCCCCGCCGACACCAGCGGATTGCTGCCGTTGTAAACGTCGCGGGTGGCAAAAAAGTACTCGGGCCGCTTGTCCCCGCGCCGGTACAGCCGGATGTTGACCCCGTCTTCCTTCTTCTCCACCGTCACCTCACCGTCGCGCAGGGCACGGAACAGAGTGCGCTCCTGCGTCGCCGCAAAGCGGTCTGTGGTGTAGTCCGACGACGGCAGAATGCGCGGGTAGCCGCGCACAATCTGCCTGTTGTCCCGGAAGAAAATCGTCCCTTTCAGCACATACGACACCGGCGCATGGCTGCCCGATTGGTGGTAGGTAATCGCCGGGCCGTCCTCCGAGAACGACCCGATGCTCACGCCGAAATACGCCGCCAGCGCCTCGCGGGTGAACAGCGGCACGCCTTGCACGCACGCCCGCAGCTTTTCGGCAATGTCCAGGTACATGGCTTGGTCTCAAATTCTACTTGCTTGTGTCCCGGACATAAAAATACATCATCGTGCCCCCCGCCGGGGCTTGCAAGAAATCCGGGCCAAACGTCAGGCGCATGGCGGGCGACGCCCAGCGGGGAGGAACCAGGTCGTAGCGCCCGTCAGCTTGGAGGGCCGTGAGCTGTGTCACATCGCCGCCGTCGATGTTGACCGCGCCCCAAACGCCTTTCGCCTGCCAGAACCGCTGCTCGTCGGCCAGTGTCCAGCCGCCGCCCGGCTCGCCGCGCCCATGCAGGGCAGCAATGCTGGCCGCCTCACCATCCGGCTCTTTGGCGATCAGCAGATAGAACTTTTGATTGTCCCGTGACCAGCCCATCGTTGTGCGGGATGTCTTGCAATGGTCAATCTCCGGGATATGACCCGCCTGCCGATCTGTAGAGGGCACTGGAGTCGCCGGAGTCGGATCGCCTGTTTTGGGAAACGGCCACAGCGCCAGCGGCTGTCCGTCTTTGATCAGACATTGTGCCCCTTCGGCAGCATACGTGTAGGTCTGGGCCAGAGCGAGTTTTGACGGTTCATGCAGTGCCTCGAACCGGGGCCGGCCCTGAGCATCGTAACGGACACCGAACGACCAGCGGATTAGGCCGACATTTTCGCGGACTTTGCCGTTCAGCACCACCGGGGCCACATGAGAAGCCGGGGAGCGGGCCGAATCAAAGAACAGTCCGTTCCAGGCGGCCAGCACCGGCCCGCGCCCGAGAGCGTTCAGATGCCGCGTCGCTTCCCCCACCCCACGCGGCCAGAAGACGACCTGATCATCAAACGGGTGAGCGTCATCCTCGTCCTGATCGTACAATTCCAGGCGCAGCTTCGGGTTAGCCGCAAAGTCAAACTGAAACAGCTCGCAGACCGTGCCGTCTGGCGAGGACTTATCCCTCCAGTGCATCACGCCCAAATGAGGGCGGTCCACGGCAGCCGAGGTCCAGGGCCAGCGTGCCTGCGGGGCAGCCGGGTACGGGGCGACATAACGGATCACAGCCGCCGGAGCGGGCGGCGGGACAGAAGGCGTGTGCGGCGCACACCCCGTCAGCAGCAGGCAGATGCCCAGAAGCAGAGAAAATCGGCTCACCATGTCACCTCCCGAAAGAACGTCAGCAGGGCGGCGGCCACGGGGTCAGGGCGCTCTTCGGGCAGCCAGTAGCCGCCGCGTGGAATGGTCTCGATCCGAACGTCGGGCGGCGGAGTGACAGCCGAAGCGTGCGGGTCGCTTTCGCCCAGCACCAACAGGCACGGGACGGTGAGCGGCGGCAGGGGCGGGGCGGCGGGAACGCGGAACGGGGCCAGCGACGCCCGCAGCGCCCCCGGCTCGGTCAGGGCGCGGACGTAGACCGCCCGGTCGGCGGCGGGCAGCATCTCGGGGTCGTGGGACCACGCCCGGAAAAAGTGACGCAGGTAGGCGTCGGCGTGCGGGGCAATTAGAAGCTCGGGCAAATCGGGCGTCCGGTGAAAACCGCCCTGCCAGCCGCTTCCAGGGCCATTTCCGGGCAGGGCGCTGATAAACGCGACGCCAGAGACTTCGGCGGGATGGAGCGCGGCATAGGCCCCGGCGGCATCCGCGCCGCCCGCGCCGTGGCCGACTACAAACAGCGGGCCGTCGTCCAGACCCAGCGCAAAGACCAACTCGCGCACGTCTTCCATGCGCGTCGCGGCGTCATAGCCCCCGGAAGGCTTGTCCGAGTCCCCCGCCCCGCGTTGATCGGGGGCGACGCACAGGTAGCCGGACGCCGCCAGCGTCGGCAGAACGTGCCGCCAGGCGTGCCCGGTTTGCGGCCAGCCATGCAGCAGCAGCACCGTCGGCCCACCGTCGCCGAGGCAGCGGTAGCGCAGCCGCGTTCCGTCACCGAGCCGCACAAACCCGAGGTCCAGCAGAGGCATAGGTAAGTTCCAGAAACAAAAACGCGGGCGGGCCACTCAGCCCGCCCGCGTCCTCATCGCTTCCGCCGCCCCTACTTCTTGGCGAAGTCGGCGTTGATCTGAATGAAGTTCTTCCACTGATCCGGCACTTCATCTTCCATGAAAATGGCATCCACCGGGCATTCCGGCTCGCACAGGCCGCAGTCAATGCACTCGTTCGGGTCGATATAAAGCTGGTCCCCCGCCTCGTGGATGCAGTCCACGGGGCAGACGGCGACGCAGGAGCTGTCTTTGACCCCGATACAGGGTTCAGCAATCACATAAGGCACGGTCTAGTCCTCCAAAAGCATTCTAACAAAAGCATTTTAATCGTGAGCCGTCTATTTGGGAAAATCGGCGGACAGTTTGATGAGGCTATTATACACGCGCCGCAGGCGAAATAGCAAGCCTTCGCACGGCGGCGGGCGGCATGCCTAGAACCTATTTTTTGCGAAACTAAATACCATTTCGCTGAAGCTTTAAGGCATAATAATTATGCCCGCTTATAAACCTATCGGCGCTTGACAAAAGAGTACACCACCCCAGCGCTGTCAAAAATGGAAAACACGATGCGACCACCACTGCTCAATTTGGGCGGCCATGAGGCTTTTTTGGATTATCAAGCGGCTTTCAATCCGATGTACGCCGGGCGTCTGATCGCCGATCCGCTAGGCAACACTGTTTCGTTCGCGCCAAATGATTGCCTGCATATCTGTTACGGCGGTGAAAGTCGCTTTTGGGGCGCTCCTACCCATTGGAAACAGAAACGCGCTGAAAGAATGAGGTGGATTGAGCGTGCCATCACAGCACCTAACAAAATTCACCCGGACAAAGATTATTCCAAGCGCCGGAAATACTTGCTCTATCTGCCCTCCGACAACAGCACTCAGGAAAATGAATTTTACAGCGTCATTGTGGAAGCTCTGGATAAAACACATTTTGCATTTATTACGGCCTATGACATCAGCCAGCTTACTTACCGTGCTTATTGCAACGTTCCGCCCTGCCTGTATCCCTCCTGTATCCCTTGCCACGCAAAAAAGGAGCTAGAAACTCTAGCTCCTTCGCATAAAACCCCGTGGCAATCACTTTCGGCACTGATTTTTTCGCTTCTTCGGCCTTACGGCAAAAAGCGCGTCCGATTTCCAGACCCAAGAGTCTTTTAATCGCTTCGGGCACAGTATCCGCCGCTGCGGTGTGGTTCCCCGAAACTAAAGCCGCCCGCAACCGTTGTGAGGCTGACGCCCCGCAACGTCTCCACGGAAGAGCAAGTTGGTCTATTGATTATATACCCAGAATTAGGGTTTTGTCAAATGCATTATCGGCAAGTTTAATAACGCGCACAAGAGCATTTTAGATACTTTTACGCGGACATCAAAGCGGCAAGCCTAATTTCCTGACGGAACACCTGCCGCCTGGACCTGGTTGCGTCCTCCGCGCTTGGCGGCGTAGAGCGCGGCGTCTGCCGCCGCGATCAGAGTGTCCCGGAGCGGCGGATGGGGCGGGCAGGCGACCGTGCCGATGGAGCAGGTCACGGAGATGCTGCTCAATATCGGACCGCGCTCGAGCAGGGGGCGGGCGGCAACGGCGGCCCGCACCCGCTCACCGATGCGCCGCGCCCGCCGGGCGTCCGTGCCGGGCAGGAGGATCAAAAACTCCTCGCCGCCCCAGCGGCCCAGCACATCTTCTTCGCGCAGGCAGCCCCGCACCCGTGCCGCGAACTCGCGCAGGACAGCATCGCCAATCGGATGGCCGTAGGTGTCGTTGATCTGCTTGAAGTGGTCAATATCCAGAAACAGCACGGCGCAGGGCGTGTCTTCGCGGCTGGTGCGGGCAATCTGCGCTTCCAGCGCGGCAACCAGCGCCCGGTGGTTGGGCAGATTTGTCAGGACGTCGGTGACAGAGAGGACCTCCAGGCGGGCATTGGCTTCCTCTAGACGAGCATTGGCTTCTTGAAGGGCGGCGTTGAGCGCCGCCAGCGATTCGGCCTCGCGTCGGTGATGTGCGACTTCCATTTGAATAACCAGCGCAGCGGCGCGTTCTTCGGCTTCCTCGGTGAAAACCTCTTTTTCCAGCCTGCGGAACGTCTCATAATGACCCAGCGCGGCGGCGTAGTCGCCCTGACGGCGGCAGACTTCGGCCAACGCTTCGGCGCACTGAAACGCCGTGCGCCGTGCGCCAATGGCCTGCGCCAGCACCGCGCCCTCCACCAGACGCTCCCGTGCCTCGCCCAGCGTTCCCTGCAAGAGCAAAATCTCCCCGATAGAATACAGGGCATGGGCGGCTGCTTTTTGCAGCGTGTGTGTGCGGGCAAGCTCCAGAGCGCGGCGGTGGCAGTCCAGAGCCTCGGCCTGCCGGTCAGTTTTGGCATAGGCGCTGCCCATGCTAGTCAGCGCGACGGCGATTTTTTCCCAATCTTCCAGCTTTTCGCCCAGCGTCACCGAGCGGCGGCAGACATCTATGCCTTCCTCGTAGCGGCCCAGGTCCACATAATCGCCGCCCAGGTTGCACAGACTGCTGATTTCCAGCACCGTGCTGCCAATTCGCACAGCCTGTTCCAGCCCGCGCTGATGAAAGCTCAAGGCTTCGGCGAGGTCCCCGCGCTCGCTGTAAACATTGCCGAGGTTGCCGAGCGAGGCCGCGACGCCCAGCTTGTCCCCCGCCCGCTCCCGCGCTTCCAGGGCGCGGGTGTACCAGTCCAGCGCCCCGCCGTAGTCGCACAGGCTGAACTGCACATTGCCCAGCGTGTTGAAGCCCGCCCCCCGCCATTCGTCGTCGGCCAGCGCGTCAAAAAGGACAAGCGCCGCCGTGACGCACTCAATCGCCTCGGCGTGTTCGGCCAAAAAGTAGTGGCTGACGCCCAGAAAATGCAGGCAGCGGCCTTCGGTGACGCGGTCTCCGAGGCGGCGGCTGAGGGCCAGCGCTTCATCCAGCGCCGCCCGCGCTTCCGGGTGACGAGACACAATCACCAGGCAAACTCCGTGCAGGCACAGGCTCGGGGCCAGCAGCGCCGGGGCGTCCCCCGTCCGCGCCAGAGCGACGGCCTCCGTGCTGAGTGCCAGTGCGCGGAGCGGCTCCACAGACCGCAGGGTCCAGACTTCGGCGTTCAGCGCCTCAATTTTCTGCTCAATTTCGTTGGGCGACGTCAAATCTGCGCTCCCTGTGCATTCAAGCGGCGGCGAAGCTCGCCCGTATCAACGTGCCGGGGGGCGACGCCTGTTTCCAGAGCCAAAACGGCGGCGAGGCCTGCCGCTTCGCCGAGGGCGCGGCAGTTCTGCTGTATCCGCACGGCGGCCTGCGCGGCGAAGGTCGCCGACAGGCAGCGGCCCGCGACAAGCAGGTTTTCAAGGCCGATGGGCAGCAGGCAGCGGTACGGGATTTCGTGGTAATGGCCGGGCGGCAGGTGCTTCATCACCAGCCCGCCTTTGGCTTTGACGCTGTGAATGTCAATGGGGTACGAGTTTCGCGCCACAGCATCGGGGAAGCGGGCCTCGGTGAGATAGTCTTCTTCGGTGAGCGTGTAGTCGCCCTGAATACGCCGGGACTCGCGGATGCCGACCATCGGGGCAATCGTGCCGATGTACGAGTTCTCAAAGCCGCGTACAGACGTCTTAAAGAAGCGGGCAATACGCCGTATCTTCTGCCGCCCGATGGTCTGTGCCTTACTTAAATCCCAGGCGTCCGTCGCGGACAGCCCGGCAATACGCGGGCAGTTGAAGGCCAGCTCACCGGGGCGGCCCAGCATCGAAAAGAACTGCAAATACCCGAGGTCGTCTTCTTCTAAAATGCCGTCCGCAATTGCCGCGCAGATCAGCGGTCCCAGCGGCGTGTTTTTAGCCTCGCCTGTGCCGATCTCAAACAGCGGCGGACGGGCATAGCAATTCATGCCCAGCTCATCGGCCAGGAACGCCGCTGCCCGCTCCTGATCGACACCCGCCAGCGCAAAGCGCAGGGACATCGGCTGATTGTGCCCGTCGTCGGGATCGCCGCTGACACACGCCACTCCCGCCCGGAACGCCACATCGGCATCGCCGGTGCAGTCTATCGTCACCCGCGCCGTAATCCGCTGCCGCCCGGACTTGTTTTCAATGACAATCCCCGTCAGCGCCCCGTCCTCGACAATCGCCTCGCTGATGAGCGTATGATACAGCACACGCCCGCCTGCCTCGGCCAGCAGGTCGTCTAAGACTAACGCCAGCGTGATGGGGTTGAACCACAGCAAATCGCCCGACTTGTCGGTCGGCGGCGGGTCATACTCCGCCGCCCGCTTCAGAATGTCGTCGTTGATGCCGTGCGTCAGGTTCTCGGTCAGGATTTTGTTGGGCATCATGGGTGTCACCCACCCCGCCGACTGCGTCCCGCCAAGCTGTCCTAATTGCTCCACGACCAGCACGTCCGCGCCCGCCCGCGCCGCCGCGAGAGCCGCGACCACGCCCGCCGTGCCGCCGCCGCAGACCAGAACGCCGCAGTCAGCGGCGAGGGGTAAGTTGTTGCTTGTTGTCATAGTTTTTGAGATGAAAGAGGGTCACGGGGCTGAACCCCCATGCTTTGAAGGGCAATTTCCCACCTTCGCGGGCATTGGATAACCGACCGTAAGCATTCCCAACTATCTTCGCCCGCGAAGGCGGGAGCTTGCTCTTTTAAAGCATGGGGGTTCAGCCCCATCATCTTTAATGCCCTATCGGCTCCTGCCGGTAGTAGCCTGCCAGCACCCGGTACAGGTCCGGGTGGTGCTGACGCATCTGCCCTGGCAGCTCAAAAAAGCATTCGGTCGCCACGGCGAAGAACTCGGCGGCATTGGTTGCGCCGTAAGGGTCCAGCAGGGTCGGCTCGCCCGCCTCAATTCGTTCTGTGAGCGTCTGATATTCCGCGCTCAGCACCTGTGCCCAGTCGTCGATCTGCGCCTTGTCTTTCAGATACGGCGCACCATCCGCCGTGCCGTCTCGCATATCCAGCTTGTGCGCAAACTCGTGCAGCACAACGTTGTGCCCGCCGCCCGTATGCCGCACATCGTCCCAGGACAGCACCACCGGCCCCGACAGCGCCGCCTCTCCGGCGTAAGGGATTGTTTCTTCCACCATCGCCCCGTTCGGCCCGCGCCGCTGCACTTTGACTAAAAAGCCCTGCGGGTACACTAAGACGCTTTCCACTGTGCGAAAATAGTCGTTCTCAAAGCCCAGCACCAGCCGCGCCGCCTGCCCCGCAATCGTGACTTTGATGTCGTCCGTCAGCGCCAGCCCGCCAACGCCTTCCCAGCTTTTTTCGGCGATGAGAACGCGCACCACGTTCCGCACCCGCGCCTGCTGCGGGTTAGGCAGGCGCGAGTAAAATACGGCCCGTGTCAGCGTCCGCTCCCACTCGGCGGGGAATGGCGACGACAACAGTTCGCGGCGGCGGGCGGCATGGGACCAAGGGAAAAGCACTTAACTCTCTTTACAAAGCCGGTGCGGATTGAAACATACTGTGGTACAATAGAAACGGAAGCGGCCTGCCTCCCGAATTGTCGCCTCCCCGTCGAAACGGGGCTAGTATGGATGCGTGCGTGGCACACATATTTGCCTAGGGGGCGGGCACATTTTTCATTTTTTGACTCTACTCTCTGGGTTTAGGCGGCATAGTAAGCACTGAGATTTCTCGGTGCTTTATTAGTTTGCGGAAGCTATCCGCGTCTGTGCCCACCTCCCGGAACGAGCGCGAGACCGCCTCGCAGACCATATCGGTTAGTTGCAGCAGGTTGTTACGCCGCGACTCATCGGGCGTCACTTTGCGGATGCGAGGGCGGACGGCTTTTGGGTCATTGATTTTCTGCCGCAGGTAGCGAGCTAAATCCCCCTGAAACTCCTGACTGCCACTAGCATCAACACGAACTACGGCATTGTCCAGATATGGCTTCGCACTCTCAAAGACCAGCCCGCAAGCGTACTTGTAGAATGCTTCTTTGCTGCCAAGCCCGGCAGACTGAAGATACGCTTTGTCTAACACATAGCCGAAGTAGAAAAAATTGTACGGAACGACAGCTTGCAGAGACTTCCGGCGGACATCCGTACTATTATGAACGAAGTGAAATTCAAATCCCGAGGATAGCCTCAGCTCCCGGCGCAGAAGCGCAATTCGTGTATCTGCCGCCTGAGCCTCATCGTTTTCCTCAAAAACCAGCAGGACAACGGTAAAAAGGTCGCTGGACCCCTGCCCCAGTTTCATCCCCGTATCCCCGGACTCATCGACAAATACCAGCATATTCTACAAGTTCCCCGCCGGGGAACCCAATTCCTGCCCGTGCCGTCTGAGTCACTGTCCGAACTCCGAGAAATGGGGTATCTTAAGTATTATGACTGAACGAACCAAACGCTTCTGGATACGGGAGCCGTTCTGCGGTCTCTCGCATGGGCTGGGGGTGGCGCTGTCTATCGCGGCCCTCGTGGTGCTGCTGATTTTAGCGCACGGCAAAGTTTGGCAGACGGTTACGTTTGCCATCTTTGGGGTCAGCCTGATTGTGCTGTATACGGCCTCCACGCTGTACCATTCGCTGTGGGTGAAGCCGCAGCAGATATTCAAGCTGATGCAGTTTGACCATGTGGCGATCTTTCTGCTGATTGCCGGAACCTATGCCCCCGTCTGCCTCGTCGGCCTGCGCGGGGCGTGGGGGTGGAGCCTGTTCGGCATCGAGTACGGCCTCGCGCTCATCGGTATCGTGTGCAGTCTGGTCTGGAAGAACTTCCCGGACTGGGCGCGGATCGGCATTTATGTCATCATGGGCTGGCTAATTATGCTCGCCATCGTGCCTGCCGCTCGCGTGCTGGGTCCGGGCGGGATTGCCTGGCTGCTGGGCGGCGGCGCGGCCTACTCCATCGGCACGGTTGTCTTCGCCACCGACCGCCCGCACCTGTGGCCCGGCAAGTTCAGCGCCCATGACCTCTGGCACATCTTCGTGCTGGCCGGAAGCGCCTGCCATTTTGTCCTGATGGCCTGCTTCATCGCGCCGATGATGTGACAACTGTTTCGGACACCGGTATCGCCGTTATCGTTTGACAGAGGAGTGTTTCAATGCCTGGCGGCGCTCAAACGCAGACATCACTTGTTTCCTATTGGCTCACGCTCCTGCTGCTTATGGTTAGCCCCGCATTGGGCGCACCGGAAGTTCCCAATCAAACGCCTGCGAATAGCTGGCCTATAGCCAATGCACAGCCAGAAGCGAGTGACCCTTACGGCGGCAGAGTGGTGATGACAGCGGTTGATTTCACAGACTTAGTGGTTGACGGCGAAAACACTCATCTGCCGGTTGTTAAGGCTCGGATTGGCACAGTGGACGTCACGTTTTTAATAGACACGGGATCAATTAGCACCGGCATTTCGCCGTCTCTAGCGAAGCGGCTGGGTTTGACACCAAAGTCGCTGCTGCCTGAAGGCCAACGCAATGCCTTCGGCCATAAGGTACTCGCTGTTGATAGGCCACTGATGCAATTGGGTGATCTCAACTACACTCCTTCACTGATATTGGTTTTTGAGAACAGTGTGTGGAACAGTCTTGGTCTCAACGTAGATGGCATCATTGGTCTTCGCTCTCTAGGCCAATTCCTTCTTGAGTTTGATTATCCTCATCACCGGCTTACTTTTCTCAATGCTAAAGCAGTCACTCCCGAAATGCGCGAGAAGGCAGGCTACGGTGCGTCCTCCTATTCTGCTGACATCACAAAGACTGAAGATGGGTTTTACCAGGTGGACTTGAACCTGTCAGCCGGACAGTGGCGTAGCAGTGAGAGCGCAAATATTGATACGGGCGCTTATGCAACACAGATCAGTGCCAAAGCCGCCCGCGCCCTGCATTTGTCTCCGATTGGCTCTCCCATTATAAATGGTGGCCTTCGCAAACAACAGGAAGTCAACCTCTCGCAGATCGGCGAGCTGCGCGTCGGCGCTCTGCAAATCTCTGATGTGTCAGTCCAGTATCCTGATAAAGATGACCCTACTGGGGTGATTCCAACACTGGGCGCAAATATCCTTTCGCGCTACAAGGTGCTGCTGGACTTTCCCGGCAAGAAGATGTACCTTCAGCCCATTCCGCCCCCCAAGCACACCATTACAATCGGGCCAACTGCGCCTGCTACCCCAGCGCCCGCGAAATGAGCATCTTATGAAATTAGTTGTCCTGTGCCTGCTGCTGGCTTTTAGCGTGTGTCCGGCGCAGGCCGTGGACATGACCCGCCCGGCCCGGTGGCAGGTGACGGTGCAGGATGCGGCGGGCCGTGCGCTGCCGGAGGCGAGCGTAACCCTGGACGCGCAGGCTGTTCCGCTGAACGTGGCGGGGCAGGCGGCGGGGGAGTCCCGCGCCCCGGAGCCTGCGGCGAACATCTTCTGGAACGCACCGCTGCACATCACGAAGCCTGGGTTTCTGCCCTATGACGGCAGCTTTTCATTCTTTCCCAATGCCCGTATGGAGCGCCGCGTGACGCTGTACCCGGCCCGGACGACGCGGGTGTCGGTGCGCGGGCCGCACGGGGAACCTATCGCCGGGGTGCGTGTGGGCATCAGCTACGATACCACCGGGCTTCGGTACAGCTCCAACGATTACAGCCCGGCAGACTTTGAGCTGGCCCCGCCGGGGCGCACCGACGCGCAGGGCGACTTTGTATTCGCACACCCGCCGCTGGACTCCGGGTTCAATCTCTCGCTCGGCGGGCGTTCCCGGCTGGCGTTCTACAAAACCTATCCCGACGCGGCCATAATGACGGCGACGCTCACCCCGGACGAGATGGTCGCTGTGGTCCCGGCTCACTCGATGCGTCTCACCCTGCTCACACCGGACGGTAAGCCCGCGCTGGGCTGGCGCGTTGGCCCGGATGCCCATATCGTGAGTGAGTGGTTGAGCGACGGCGACCCGATTAGCCCCACGCATCATATCTATCAGACCGAAGCCCCGCTGACAGTCGGCGCGGACGGCGTGGCGGCGTTTTCGCAGTCCGAAGACTCTTTAATTGTGTTCTCCCCCAAAGGCTTTCCCCTGCTGTATCCCCTGCATCCGGCGACGTGGCCGCCTGGCCTGCACCGGGTCACGCTGCGCCTGCCCGCCGTGCGCCGGATGCAGTCGGGGCAGGTGCAGAACCCGGACGGCACGCCCGCCGCGAATGTGCCTGTGAGCATGAAAGATGCCGTCACCGCAGGCTTCCTCTGGCAGATCAGAACAATGGTCCCGGCGAGCACGGTTCGCACGGATGCCGAGGGGCGGTTTGCCGTGCCGCAGTATTTCGGCACGCACTACACGTACACGGCCAAAGAGGCAGACCGCAGCGCCTATGATTTGTCCACCGCCGACGGCTCCGTGCTGAAATCTTATATTACGTCAGAAACCAAAAATCCTGCCGACTATAAAGAACTCACGCTTGCCGTGAAAGACGCACAGGGCCGCCCGCTGCCGGAGTTCACCGTGAGTGCCGACACCAGCGGCGGCGGTTTTGTCAGTGTCTATCCCGATGCCGCCGGCTTGCACCTGTTTGTTCCTAACGCCGTTTCGAGCGTGACGCTTCAAACAAAGGCGCAGGACTGGAAGCCGCTCACCAAGAAAGTAGCACTGCCGGGTACGGACAACCAAACCTTCACGCTGACCATTCCCCAAACGCTGCACTTGAAGCCGCTAACCGGCGTGGTTCTCGCCCCGAACGGCAGCCCCGTTTCCGGCGCGACGCTTGACCTGCTCGGCGTCAACCCTCGCCTCGGCTTTCTCAACCAAGAGTACGCTGGCTTCAGCACGAAAACAGACGCGCAGGGCCGCTTTGCCTTCGTCGCCGCGCCGGACACGGGCGAAATCAAGCTGTATCGCTTTGGGCCAGACGATCAGCTTAATCTGCCCGGATGGACGGACCCGCCGCAGATGACTCCGCAGACGCGGGACATGATGGTTCGGCTGAAACCCGTCGGCTCCGTCCTCGCCCGCCTGCCGCTGTCCGTCACTGCCTTGCCGGACCGCGTGTATTTACAGGGAAAAACCTACTACTCGCCCCGCTTCGACGGCGCGGCTCACACCCTGCATTGGAGCGCCCTGCCGCCGGGCGACTACGTGCTGTCCGTCGGCGACAAAGGAACGGACAAGACCTTGCAAACCGTGACCGTCCGGCCCAATCAGGAAACAGCGTTAGACCTGCGAAGCCGGGCAGCGGCGTTTCCGCCAACTTACGTGCCGACAGTGCTTCACATTTATCTTTCTTCCGGCTTGCAGGGGAAACCAATCAGCGGCGCGGCCATCACTCTCTGGACGGACCAAACAGGAAAGTCAGAATACGACACAGCCTTGCCCGCCGACTTGACGGACGAAAACGGAGGCGTCTACCTGCCGCTCGGCATTGGGGAGAAAGGTGTCGCCGTCGGCCATATTCCGGGGCGCAGAATTGGGTGGGCCTCGGTCTCAGGGGCATTGGAAGCAAGTCTGGGGTTCGGGCTGTCCCCGGCCAAAACGCTGACGGTTCACCTGCCCGCCCTGCCGCTGGTAAACGGCAAAGCACCCTACGAGACGCGGCAAGTGTGGGTGCGCCCGGCGGGGCCGCTGATCGATCACGAAGAATCAATCTTCCCGGTGCTGGGGTTCGGCAAGGCCGATGCCGCATCGCGTTACGCGCTTTCCCCGGACGCGCCGGGAACCTGGCTGGCGGAGGACCTGCCGCCGGGGACGTATCATCTGGACGTGGAAAGCGATGTCACCCTGCCCGAAACCGGCCCGGCGGTGGTGGACGTGAGACCCCCTAACCCCCAATAATGAGGGAACCCGACTAATCGTACAGCCTGGCAAGTTCAGCGCCCCGATGGTGTGAGCATCCTGTTTGAAAGAGTAAACCGTATGAGCTATGATCTCTGCTTCTGGTCCTCCCAAGTTCCTGTTCTGCCCAATGATGCAGAACGTATTTTGACCTTTCCCCCGAAAACTGTACCATTGGCGAAGTGAGTATTTCCCCGAAAGGTAGAATACTCCAATGCAGAAGAGCCAGTTTACCGACGAGCAGATCGTCGCCGTCTTGCATCAGGCCGAAAAAGGCGAGAAATCGATCTCCGAAGTCTGCCGCCAGCACAACATTTCCGAAAACACGTTCTATCGCTGGCGCACCCGCTTCGGCGGCATGAACACCAATGAAGCTGTCCGTGTGCGCGAACTCGAAAAAGAGAACGCCCGATTGAAGCGCCTGCTGGCCGAGCGAGACCTGGAGGTCGACATCATCAAGGAAATCCTTGCAAAAAAGTAGCCGAGGCCGCTGATCCCGTGACCGAGAAGCGGGCTGTCGTCGCACGGGCCACCGAGCGCGGTTTGTCCGAGCGGCACGCCTGCCGTCTGGTCAAAGTCACCCGTTCCAGTGTCCGCTACCAGGCACATCTACGTCAGAGCCAGTCTTGGAGTGATCAAGAGGTTCAGAAGCGTCTGGAACAAATCAAGGCAAAGCACCCACGCTTCGGCAGTCCGCGTGTCCATGCTCTGCTTGATGCAGAGCTTAAACTGGCAGGAAAAACCATTAACCACAAGCGCGTGGAGCGCCTCTGGCGCAAGAGTGGTCTGCAAGTACCCCAGCGGCCCAAGAAGCGCAAACTCAAGACGGGGCTGAGAGTCTCTCCGCAAGCCGAGCATCCTAACCATGTGTGGAGCTACGACTTTCAGGCTGATGCGCTGGTCTCTGGGCGCAAGCTGCGCCTCCTGAACATTTTGGACGAGTTCACCCGCGAGTAGCTATCTGTGACGGTCGGTGTCTCCCTGACGAGCCAAGCTGTTCTTGCCGCTTTGACGCCGCTGTTTCTTTCGCGGAGCGTTCCACATTTTGTCCGTAGCGACAATGGCCCCGAGTTTATTGCCGCCGAGGTTCAAGACTGGCTCAAGCAAAAAGGAACTGCCCCGCACTTCATTGATCCTGGCTGCCCGTGGCAGAACGGGTTTGTAGAGAGTTTTCACGGCAAGCTGCGTGATGAACTGCTTGACCGTGAGATTTTCGTCTCGGTTGCCGAAGCGCAGACACGTATGGAAACGCATCGGCGCTGGTACAATGAGGGACGCCCGCACAGCAGCTTGAACTACTTGCCGCCCGTGACCTTCGCCCGAAACTGGCGAGAGAAACAGCAAAACGCAGAACAAAGACCAGAGCAGAACTTAGAACAACAGAGGCAGGAGGCAATCGAGCCGCCTGTCTGATCAACCCAGATCACCCAAAACACTCACATCGCCCGTGGTACATATAACGGGGGAAGGTCAATTTGTCTTCAATTGTGTGACAACGACACTGAAGTTTTAGTGCCGAGAACTAATGCTGAGATAAACCTTCAGCATTTCCGGGAGGCACTGACAACCCGCTATCCTGAACTTAGCAGCTTTTCTGATGATGACATAGATAGCTGTGTTTGGAGTTGCGACTTTGATGTCTCAATTGCCCGTATCCTTGTTTGCATGAGCTATTCTAGAACAAGCGAGGTAGTCCCTTACGCTTTACGAATTGCTTCCGAAAACGAACTTGTAGCGTATGACCCTCAGAAGAATCTCGTAATCAATCCTCAATCCAGTTCGGAGACCTGCTGACAAGGCTACACGAACCAGTATAAACAAAAAGCCCCCTCTCCGAATTGGAGCGGGGGCTTTTGTACGCCTATGCAGGGCTGCCCGCTTTCAGGTCCAGATAGGCCACTTCAGCGGGCGTCAGGGTCACGTCTAACGCTTTGGTGTTGGCCTCGAACTGCTCGCGGGTGAGGCTGGAGACGAGCGGGAACAGGTTCATGGGCTGGCTCAGGGTGAACGCCAAAGCAATCTGCGGTACGCTCAGGCCCTTTGCTTCGGCCAGTTCGCGGGCGCGGTCAAGGCGCTGGAAGTTGGTTTCGCCGCAGTAACATTTGATGCAAATCTGGGCGAAGTAGTCGTCTTTGGAGATGGTCTCTAAATTGTCCCGGTGGTAGGTGTCCGCGAAAAAGCCGCCGGCCATGCTGGACCACGGCATCACGGCGATACCGCTGCCTTCGTAGAACTTGCGGGCGTTCTCCCCCTGCGGGCCGCTCAGGCTCAGGCAGCCGTCCCACGGCGGCTCGTACATCTCGGCGAGGCTGTAGTTCGGGCTGGTCACGGCAAACGGGGTCAGGCCATGCTCGGCGGCATAGGCGTTGGCCTCGGCAATGCGCTCAAAGGTCCAGTTGGAGCCGCCAAAGGCCCTGATGCGCCCCGCGTTTTTGTGGGCGTTCAGGGCATCGACGAGCGGCCCGACGGGCACGGACGGGTCATCGCGGTGCAGGACATAGAGGTCAAAGTAATCTAACCCCTGCCGGGCCATCGACTCGGTCATGTCGGCCTCAATGGCCTCGGGCGTGACGCGGGGGCTGCCGTAGGGGTGAGCGCCTTTGGCGAGAATGACAATCTTTTCGCGGACGCCGCGCTCGCGGACCCAGTTTCCCAGGGTTTTTTCGTTACCCTCGCCGTAGACATGGGCGGTATCAAACGTGTTAATGCCATATTCCATTGCCAGATCAAGCAGGGCGAAGGCCTGTTCCGGCTTGCTCGGATCGAACTGCGTGTTGGCCGTGCCCTGCACGAGACGCGAAACCGGCTTTTCAACGCCGGGGATGGTTCCAAATTTCATAAGATGTGATGTCCTTTATATATGGGTGAAGGAAAGAGGCCCCCCGCCCCAATTTTGGGGAGCCAGACAAATTAGGAGAAAGCCCGTCCTATCCTTATCCGGTTCCCCCAGAATTGGGGGCTAGGGGGCCTCTTTGGTCCTAAACGCGGGCGGCCTCTCGCGGAGACGGCGCGGTTTTTCGGACAAAGCGGCTTATTCGGTGCAGCGCCTCTTCGATTTTGGCGAGGCTCGTCGCATACGAGCAGCGGATATGGCCCTCGCCGCCCTGCCCGAACGCCGTGCCGGGGACGACGGCGACGTGTTCCTCGAACAGCAGCTGCTCGGCGAACTCTTCCGAGGTCATCCCGGTCGCCCGGATGCTCGGGAACGCATAAAACGCGCCCTGCGGCAGATGGCATTCCAGCCCCGCCGCGTTCAGGCCCTCGACAATAAGCCGCCGCCGCTGATTGTACTGCCCGACCATGTCCCGCACCATCGGCTCGCCGGAGCGCAGGGCCTCTAAGGCCGCTTTCTGGCTCGTGGTGGTGACGCACATAATCGTGTAGGCGTGGATTTTATACATCGCGTTCAGCACGTCACGCGGGGCGCAGGCATAGCCGACACGCCAGCCGGTCATGGCATACGCTTTGGAAAAGCCGTTCAGCAGAATGGTCCGCTCCCGCGCCCCCGGCAGGGTCGGCACGCACGTATGCACGCCGTCATAGGTCAGGCGGTCATAGATTTCATCGCTGATGAGATACAACTCGTGGCGCACGGCAAAGTCCACAATTTCCTGCATCTGCTCACGCGGCATCGTCGCCCCGGTCGGATTCGACGGGTAGCCCAAAATAATCGCCCGCGTCCGCTCCGTCCGCGCCGCTTCGAGCTGCTCGACGGTCACCCGGAACTCGTTTTCCATCGTGGTTGTGATGCCAACTGGAACGCCGCCCGCAAGGCTGACGCAGGGCTTGTACGACACATAGCACGGCTCGGGGACTAATACTTCGTCGCCGGGGTCTAAAATCGCCCGCATCGCTAAATCCATGCCTTCGGAGACGCCCACCGTGACCAGTATCTCTTCGTCGGACGAGTAGCGCACGCCATACAGCGTGTCTAAATGCCGCGCAATCTCCCGGCGCAGCTCCAGAATGCCGAAGTTGCTGGTATAGGTCGTCTGGGCCTTTTCCAGCGAATAAATGGCGGCTTCGCGGAAGGCCCAGGGCGTTGCAAAGTCCGGCTCGCCGACCGACAGCGAGATGACATCCTGCATCTGCGCGGCGATGTCAAAGAACTTGCGAATGCCCGATGGCGGCAAATCCCGCGCAATCTGCGACAGGCGCGGTTTATATGTGTTTGGTAAGTTTGTAGCTTCGCTGCTCATAGGTTATCTCAGTGCCCCGGACCGGACCGCAGGCTTTCACATGGGGTTCAGCCCCGTGTTCTTCTTACGGCGTCACGACGAGCCGCTGATCGCCTTCGGCTTCTACAAATAAATCCTGATCTTCTTTGTATCGGCGCAGCAGGAAATGCGTGTCCGTGCCGGTGACACCTTCCAATGCAGACAGCTTTTCGGCGACGAAGCGGCCCACCTGACGCATAGTTTCGCCTTCCACGACGACGCGCAGGTCGCTGCCGCCGGAGACGAGCCACACGGAATGCACTTCGGGGTAGCGGTAAATGCGCTCGGCGACGGCATCAAAACCGACTTCGCGGGCGGGGACGACTTTGACATCTATGAACGCAAAGACGCGCTCGACGCCTGCCCGCTCCCAATCCACAATGGTTTTGTAGTGCTTGATAATGCCCCGCGACTCGTATTCGGCAATCGCGGCACGGACTTCGGCGACGGGCCGCCCGGTCAGCGTCGCAATGGTTGCCGGGGACGTGCGGGCATCGCGGGCCAGAATGGTGAGGATTTCGTCGGGCTGGGCGGGCTTCGGAGGGGCAGTGTCAGAGGTCAGCATCATAAGCCTCAGTATGACACGGGCGGTGGGGGAGTGTCAAGCAGGGACGAGGAAACCGGCACTGGAAGTGCCGGTCTATTAATGAACTACGTCGCAGCAAGCTGCGAGGTATCGCACGTTTCACGCAGGCTTGTCCTGCGGCAACGGGGTCAAAATAGCTCCATCTGTTGGGAGTGCAAGCGCACGTACTCTTTCTCTGTGCCC
>JAABUK010001351.1_pt1 | contig 47216 bp, 44 predicted proteins | sample 5559141 | NCBI WGS metagenome assembly JAABUK01 (sample SAMN10711869, study PRJNA513367) | rock metagenome | isolation source: Antarctica rocks | place: Antarctica: Victoria Land, Pudding Butte nord | collected 2016-01-03 | reverse complement strand
TACTATTTTATAGATTCCCTAGACTATTTAAGCTTTTATAAAATATACTTAAAGATCTTATTTATATACTCTATCATACTTTTAGCTTTAGCCGCTTAAAGTTATTTCTAAGTAGTATTATAATTAATATGAATATTATTAAGACTAAAACTTATATAAGAATAAAAACCTTTATTTATATAAAAGGATAAAAATCTAATAGCTATTAAGATATAATTATTATTAGTAATTCTACTATTAATAGCTATTATAAACTAGTAATAAGATTTACTTATACGTAGTACTAGCTATAAACCTCCTTATACTACTTATAATCTTTAAAAGCTAAGAGGTCTTAATTATAGTATATTAGAAGTACTACTTAATACTATATAATTATCATGGAATTAATATACAAATAGGATATAATAATAATAATAGAAAGAATATTAACGTAATAATAGTATAAATAACTAGGAAGCTATTATTATAAAGATATACTAGATTATTATAAGTATTATAGAATAGTTATAAGTATTAGTTATATACGCTATAGCCTTCCTATTATTACTCCTTATATATAGTCCTTTTACCTTTCTTATATATATGAAGAATATTAATATAATATAATAGAAGGCCTACCTACTAAGTATTACTATTATTAACTAGGTACTTATTATATTAATATATAATATAATATAATATAATATAATTATACTAGCCTACTTACTTTTAACCTAGGCTTATACGTGAACTAGTTATAGCCTAGCTATACCTATTATCTTAGGATAATTATTAAAATAATTTAAAATTATATTAAAACAATAATATTATATAAAGCTAGTCCTTTTACTCCTTACTTCCTTATTAATTAAGGCCTTATATTAGACCTAGTCTAGCTATTAAGTCCTTATAAACCTAATAATTATATACCTTACTTAAACTAACTACAAGGAATCGAATTTAGCGCCAAGCTACTAATTCTTAGCAATTCGATTCTAAAAGTTAGAATCAAGTATTATGAAATATACTATTAATAGTATACTAATATACTATTAATAGTAACGCGCTAAAAGGCTAGGCGAATTAATACTATAAGTTAGAATTAAATTCTAACTTAATAGTTAGTCTAGCCTTACTAATAAGTATACTAGATATTTACTATCTTATAATTATATAATAGTAAGATTATACTAGTTATAACCTTCTATAAGTTATAAAGGTCTTACCTACCTCCTAGAGATTAATTATAACTAGAGTTATATAATAAATAAAGTTATTTTAAGTTAAGATAATCCTTATAATATAATTTTATAAACTAAATATCTAATATTAATATATAATACATAAGTATTACCTTACTATTAATAGTTTATATATATATTAGAGCTATTAACTTTATCTGTTAATAATACCTAATATTAATAAGATAATAAATAAGTATTATCCTTATCTTCTCTTGTATACTTATATATCTTCCTATTATAATTAATAAAATTATAATATATCTTAATAAGTCTACTATTTATTAGCTAACTTCATCTATAAAATATTTTATAGATAAGAAATCCTTAGGAGTAAGTCTTCTAGGACTTATCTTATAAGTACTCTAGTAGTTATAATTAAAAATTAGGATAATTTAAGATAATTTAAGATAAATTAGGTAAAAAATCTAAAAATAAATAAAATTATTAAATATAACCTTTATTTTTAAAGTTTTTTAAAGTTTAGTATCTAGTATTAAAAGTAAGTAACTTAAGATCTCTTTATAAAAGTTATTTTTATTCCTAATTAAAATAGAATTTTATAAATAGAATTTTTAATTAAAATCATTATATATAAATATTTAACTTATCTCCTCTTCTCTCTTACTTCCCCCTTCTTATAAATATCCTTAATAGCTATTATATAATAACTTTTTAAAATTTTAACTAATTATTTCTTATTTATTAGAGTAGCTAGAGTATTAAGTTAAATAAGCTTAAATAAATTCGTAATCTAAGATAATTTAAGGTATTTCTAATATTAAGTATCTAAATCCTATTAAGTTACTCTAAGCGCCCTAGTAGAGTCTTATCCATAAATAATATTTATAGATGAAGATATACCTATCTAAGGTATTATAAGAAGGATTTATAAGTAGTATTTTTAAAAACTATACTATTAATATTAGAGTTAGGTATTATAATTTACTTATTTATATATTTATCTTAAATAAAATATTTATTTATTATTATATATAAATTCTAAATCTACTTAAAAGTAGAACTTATTTAATATATATTATAATACTATTTTAGTAAATAAACTATATTACTATACTTCTAATTTATTAATTCTACTTCTTTAGAAAACTAAAAACTATATATATATAATTATTATATCTAAAATATCTAATTCTATATCTATATAATAACTATATAGTTATATATTATAAGACCTTTTTTATCTACTAATATATAGATATAAACTCTAACCTCTAAAATATAATTATTTAATATATATATATATATATAAAGGGAGTAAGATAATAATTTACTATGTTATAAAATTCTAGCTAAAATAAATCTTCTTATAAAGCTTATTAAGTATAAAGATTTCTAGAAGATTAGGTATACTATTAGAAGGATAATTAAGAAAGTTATTAAACTTTAAAGAAATCTTCTTAACTATATTCTCTATATATTCTAAATACTAGAAGCATTTAGATTATTAGGAGTTATATAGTATTTAATCAAAGTTTTAGAACGATATTAGTTTTGGTAGGTATAGGTAATTTAGAAAAGGATGTAGAATTAACGAATCAGGGGTAGTATACTAATTACTAAGACTTCTGCTAAGGTACTTACCAGCGAACCAAACCTTCGTTTCTCGCCTTCGGTGGTCCTTTCCACGGACAATTCCGACCCTTTCCACAGGATAATCTCAGTCTTATTCTCTTACTGTGCAGTACTGTTTCCGGCTTTGCGTCATATCCTAGCAACTTGCAAGGTCGTCGTGTGCCAAGGTCTCTTATACCATGCCCCAGCGTCGTGGCCTCTGGACCGGATAGAGTGCCCGAAATGATGCGGTCCGCTCTTTCGTGATGGAGCCTCGAGGGTCATCCAAAAAGACCAGGTCCTACGGAGTAGCTTCGAGGGGTACGCGCATCTCTCAGAACATCCCGGACAAAGATTCTGGATGTCGTTCTCAATACAAGGAGCGCGTGAAGTCGGCACCCCTGGGTCAAAGCGAAGAGCCACAGCAGCACCGACGCTCTCAGCAAACATCTATAGGAAGACCTAAAAGGGAGAGTCAGGCTTCAGACACCGGTTCAGGCTCGCTGTCTTCTCCTTCCTCTCCCACCAAGCAACACATTTTCCCAATACAACGCCATAGGGAAATCTGTCAAGTACCCCGTTCCAAAACATCAGTACTACAAGAAAACATGCTTATATAAATCCTAGGTTCAAGGCTCTGGCGATGTTCAAGAAGTTGCGCTTGCAGTCCTAGGCGGCCCCGCTGTGGGAAAATCCACCTTTGTGCATTGTGCGTTGGATTTGAAGAAGGCTACCCCGTCACGTGTATCAAGCAAGAAGGTGTCCTTGGAGGGTAGGATATCAATCGTTAAACTGCTTGAAATTGGATTGGAAGATGTGGAAATCACGGCAGAACAGAAAGTGCGCTGGCCTGAAAAGGTGCGAGACCAGAATTGGCCGGACATTGATGGCGTGTTGGCCTTGTACGACGTGATGGATCAGACTAGCATAGCTCCAATGCCAAATCTATTGAGTGAGTCTTTCCAAGTCCTCGCAGCTCATTCTGTCACCCAACAGCCATTCAAAATGCAGTCCTGGGAGCATTTTCCCGAGGACTGCATATTTCTGTACGCTACGTGATATACCTAAGCTCACACTGCATGCGATCACCAGAAGCCTTGTCCAAGAATTCTGTGCCCACGGTACTCGTATCCGCCAAATGTGACAATCCTTTCAAAACTTGGGAGGTTGACCCGGATTCAGTAGAAGAGTTTTGTGGCTCCTTGCACGGAATAGAAACATTCCAGACTTCAGCATCCGCACCGGAAACCCACAAAAGGTGTATTTCTGTTATATTAAGGAACATTATGCTAGAACGGCGTGGTAGGTCTCCCTTCTCTTGCCCCCCCTCGTCTTTTCAGCCAAACGATTTTGTCCACAAAATTCGAAAATAACTAATTGTCCCTCTGTTGACTGTGTAAAGGCACAGGGGAAGGAAAAGTCGAAGATGAGGAAGCCCCCGAGACTGAGCGATCTGTGCGTCCGCGCGCGTTGACTAACACGCAATCTCATGCGGCCCTCCATTCATCCAATCCTGGAACAGCCAAGAGCAAACATGGCCGTGCTGCCTCCGAGATCACAAATTCAATATCTCGAAACCTGGGAGTGACCACACAAAGATCACATTCGCCCGGCTGGTCCGCGCCTGGAATATCTGGAGTCGAACATCTAGGAGGTTCAAAGTCTCCTCGATGGAGTTCGAATGGATTGCCTGGTTGCTCGGGACCGCCAGGCTCCAGACCCTCTATAGATGCTAGTGATGACGAGTCTTCTCTAAGGAGTCCTAATCGAAGAGCACGAAATGCAGCAAATACGATGACTGGATTTGAGTTTCCGGTAAGATCTCATCCTTCTGAATCGTCGAACACACCTGGGACGAGTGCAAAACCGCTCTACATTACGAGCGAGAATATGGAGAACAGTGCCGCTGACCCTGATATTGTCGATCCAACCAAGGATGAAACGCAGGTGAGCAGGGACGAGAGTTCTAGAGAGCCAGGGGTGTCCTTCGAGGATCTAGTCGATCGGCTCTTGTCACAGCCTATTTCGAAGTCGGATGCCAAGTTTGCGATCATCTTCCTATGTCTTTATCGAAAGTTCGCCGCACCATCTACTCTGGTCATGGCAATCATTTGCCGCTTTGAAGAGCTGAATGATACAGAGATTCCATACTTGACCCGAATGGCCTCGCAGCTGAGGTTTTTGAACATCCTCAAGGAATGGGTATCACATTATCCCGGCGATTTCGCTCACCCTTTAAGTCGACGGATCATGACCGGCTTCATGCAGAGTTTGACAACATCACAAGAACACGCCATTGCTAGCACAGACATCAGTCCACACTTGGACATTGTATCCGAAGACGACGATACTGAGTGGGCCTGCTCAGACAAGACTCGAAGTAGAGCAAACACTATAGATAGCTTCCTAACAATGTCATCCGTTCAAAGCACGGCTTCGACTCTCAATGCAGACTCTCCGACGCTCACTGCCGACTCTTCGACAGAGGACGTCGTTGACCACGCTAACATAGAGAAAGCGCCAACGTCTCAACTTAACAGGATCTCTGCATCGCTGTCTTCGACGTCCAGCATCAGTAGATCAGACAGTCAATCCACCAGCTCGTTTCCGACGTTACCAAACACTGTCGAAAATGCTCAACGTCAAGCGCAACTTCTGACGCCTATATCTCGAAACATGCTCACGAAAGTCCAATGGCACCAGCTAATGGAGATACCTGAGGAGCAAATTGCTCGAGAACTTACCCGTATCGATTGGATCATGTATTCCTCAATCAAGCCACGTGATTTAATAAGGCATGTCAGCCTTCAACCTGATCAAAAAGACAAATGCAAGAGCCTCGAGCATGTGAACCGTATGATACATCATTTCAACCACGTTGCATTCTGGGTCACTAACATGGTACTGCTCCGCGACAAACCAAAGCATCGAGCCAAAGCTCTGGAGAAGTTTATGGGAGTGGCGTGGAAATTGCGCCATCTGAACAATTATAACTCTTTGGGTGCAGTGATTGCCGGAGTGAATGGAACAGCTGTACATCGATTGTTACTGACGCGAGAGCTGATCCCAGCAGAGGCACAGAAGCAATTCATGCGGCTTGAAATTCTTATGGGAACCCAAAAAAGCCATTTTGCCTACCGTTTGGCCTTTGAAAATACGGCATCGTCGCGAATCCCCTTCCTGCCACTTCATCGCCGGGACCTTGTCCTTGCTGAGCAGGGCAATAAAACTTACGTGGATAGCGGAGAGGGCGAGCGCATCAATTGGAAAAAGTTTGAGATCATTGGTGAGGTCATAGTCAGCATTCGGAAGAGTCAAGAGGTCGGCTATCCAACAATAGCACGAAACGAAGAAGTACAGCGCTTGGTGCTCGATGGACGGTTCTGTAAAGATGATGACGTGAGCCCGAAATCTCTTTGTCTTCTACACCGGGTCATCGTGTACATCGCAGCGGAACCATCTCTTCCTTCCTACACTGTTAAGCATCAATGTCAACCCTTTTGCCCTTTCTGGGCCTGAATACTAACGCGTGTTTTCCAGGTACTTTACGAACGAAGTCTGCAGATCGAAGCGCCAGGCATTGGGGAAAATACCAAGAAAAGGTTTAATTGGTTTCAGCGATAAGAACCGACTTTGTTGCGAATTGCAAATAGGTACTATATGCTGTGATTTACGAGTAATGTTTATGCGATATGGCTCCTCTGATTGAAGCAGAACGTTCACATCATGGTTTGAACTGCGATTCGGGATATTATATCGAATTGGTGTTAAAGTGAAGCTGGCATTTATAGCATAGTGGATAATTTAGCTCCTGCACAATGCTCAAGGATTCTTCACCTCCTTGGGGAATCACAATCATAGTGAATGCTTGCGAAACTGGCCCTGCAGACTCAAGAAATGGGATGGCATCGAAGCCGATTCTACGTCAGTTCGCCGCAGTGTTTGGTGTGTTTTTCTCATTCAAGCTTACCATAACCCTACAAAACTCCCTCAACCCTTCACCATCACCGCCTTCCAGATGCCTTGATTTTCTCAACTGGTGGAGGCCAGCCTTGAAGCCTTTTTCGTGGGACCCTGAAGCACCCACTCCTCGTCGATATCCCCGCTCTCGACCTCTTCCTCTGCCACGGTACCGGTTACCGCGGCCTCTGCTGGGCGCACAGTCGTCAAGATGGTCGTTCGAGGGCTCGGTCGTAGCTTCGTAGATTTCTCTCAGCTGGGCTTGTAATCTGGGATACTGAATGTAGAGGCGCTGAAACTCGGTAGACGATTTCTGAGAATCAAATACGCAGAATATCTTCGAAGCATCGCCGCTTCTTGGATGGGCATCTAGGGGATTGAGACGGGGTGCCGCTGGTGGAGGTTTCGGAGGTAAACCAATTGGAGCTGGGTGACTTATTGTAGGGCCTGAGTTGTCCGCATGGACATTCTGATGAGTCTTGTAACAATCAATGGAACAACTGTGAGCCTTTCAATACAGATCTGTCGTAGGAATGCAAGAATTAGCAGTGCTTACTAGTGTAATTGACAGGACGGGCATTTGTACTTTGCCGCTGTATGGTGGCATAATCCGCATTCGCTTGTCATCTTTCGTAGCCCCAGAATTCAGCCTGCCCAAAGCCGGGTCGCTACGCGTCAAGATCGAGATTGAAGGTCAGGGAAGCCATCCTAATTATAGAGTATCAAGAATTAGGTAGCAGACACGGCAGAAAAGCCATTAAGGTGCATGTAGAACTAGAAGGTTTCACCCAATAGGCCATACCCCTAAATGGTCTAGCCTTATCACCCGGAGTTTGTACTTCCGAGCTCCGGGTCTTAAGCTCTACTAAGTATACTCCGTAGACCGTAGGGCACCTCGGTGACACAAATCATTGTACACTAGCGACTTGGCAGAGAGCGCGCTAGTGTACAATGGTTTGTGTCACCGAGGTGTAGGGTACTCTGGGGCTTATATACTAAGTTCTAATAATTTAATAACGGGACGGATTCCTAGAAAGGTTTCGTAATAAAGATTAATTAGTTAAAGGAGTACTATAAGTTTATAAGTAAAAGTAAACTATTAAAGTCTATAGTTCTGGAGGGAATACCTAAAGCGTGGACCATTGGGGGGTGAACCTTCTAATCGCGGCTAATTTTGCGCCATCAATAACGCAAGGTAAGAGTTATTCACAAAGCTCTTACCACGCCCCACCTTGACATACAACGTTTGCGTCTGGTTGGTATCATGGCGACTGCGCGCATCCTGATACTCACCCCTAAACCGTCGTTACCCCTCAAGATTCTACGCAACTCTAAGATAGCACCACAAGTCGGTCCCCAGAGCTATCGGGCATTCTATCAGAGTACACGAAAAGTTATCTTCATAGAGTCTAATAAGAGGCCCAGACTGGTAGCACAATGTGCTCATCCACAATTCCCTTCCGGACCGCAAGGGTCTGTTGTTGGTATCCGATCAATCTTCATCCAGACGGAGAATACACCAAACGCTGACGTGAGCCTTTGGAGTTCCTGCATTCATTAATGGATTCTAATGCAAAAAGAAGGCACTCAAGTTCCTTCCGAACCACACCATTCTCCCACCAAACCTATCGAGCCCATTCCTCGAGTATCTTTCGCCTAGATCTACATTAGCCCCACCTCATCCTTCGCCCTTGGCCGCACGTCTGCTAAATATCGACGGGATAATATCAATCTTTTATGGCTCCGACTTCATTACCGTTACAAAGGCCAGTGATGCCAACTGGGCACACGTGAAGCCAGAAGTCTTCAGTTTAATTACCGAAGCAGTCACATCTGGAGAGCAAATTGTCAATACTGTGGAGAACAAATCCTCGAAGTACGGCCAGGAAGTGGGTGAGAAAGATACATTAGGGTACAACGAGAATGATAGCGAAGTGGTCGGTATGATTAAGGAGCTCCTTGAGACCAGGATTCGACCCGCCATTCAGGACGACGGTGGTGACATCGAATTCCGAGGATTTGACAACGGAAATGTTCTGCTTAAGCTCCGTGGAGCTTGTCGAACATGTGATTCGAGCACCGTGACCCTAAAGAATGGCATCGAGAGCATGTTGATGCATTATGTGTGTTATCTGCGGTGCTGTTTTCAGGTAGCCCAGCATTGCTGACAATAGGCTCATGCAGATCGAAGAAGTCAAAGGTGTCACGCAGGTGCTTGATCAGGAAGAGGAAATAGCCATGGAGGAATTCGCTAAATTTGAAGCTAAATTGAACGAGCAAAAAGTGCAATGAAGGTGGGTAATGGAAGCCTTGATACCGCGGAAGGCTGAAGCATAAAGGAATCTCGGAGACTGCTGCGGGCAAACTAGCCATTGGCGAGGCGTTCGGGAAGTGGGGTGGACAGCTTTTTGGTCAATGTGATGTACAAACCTCTGACCCTACCATTAAGTAAGTGACGAACAGTACGCGAAAACCATGGGAGAATGATGATTATAGTAGTGAACCTCTGGAGACTTGCCCCTACAATTATTGGTGGAATCGGCGATCCGAGTGACGAGGATAGTGCTTTGGCAGCCATGCCATGTTAGCATGAGGAGCAAGAGAGGGGCTGGAAGGGTGTACCAAAAAGCAAAGTACAGATCAAAAAGCACTCCAATATAATTATGTGTAACCATGCGCGCGTGACACGGTGTCCGTGCCAGATCGACGCGGGTCCTCCTGTTGCACCCCCAAGAGCTTATGTAAGTACTCAGGGACCACTCTACGACCTCGCCGTCAAGGTAAAATGTGGGGTAAGTATCCCAAATGACTGGGTTTGAATAGGGTCCGATTGTGGCTTGAAGTGAACTGGTTTGCCTGGACCCTCAATTGCTGTCGCCCTCCTCGAGCCTTTCACTCAGGACGACTTGACAAAACCTGACGAGGGCAGAGTTGGCTGCCGAGACGTAATAGTAAAGCCAAGCGTCCTGGTTTGGGTTTGCTCTGTGGTCTCAGCATCACGAGCTGAGTAGGTACCGTGATGCTGTGTATCCATCCATGGATCTCCTGAATGCAAGGTGGAGGGCCTACCTGGCCAGAGTAGAAGATGACAGGACACCCCTCATTTCTCCTCCGGCAAAGAGATGCTGCAGAGCACGAACGATCGAACGCCTCTCGCTTTTAGTGCCCCGCCGTAATCTGCTAGCGAGCTAGCTTCCCCGCCGTGCCCGCCTGGAAAGGAAACCCTTCTCTGGGGAACATCCTGGCGTTCAAACTCCCTTCTTTTCACTGTTCCCAATGCCCAACTGCGCTCCATTCGCCTCTTGAAAATCAAGATCACACCACGAACACAAGCAGCGCGCCACTGCCTCCATCGACCAATGCCCTACGGCACGGCGGACGGCGACATCTCATCGGCTTGCCGCCCCCGTAATCTTTACGAGTAATCGCCCGCTCAAGAGCACCAACGAGGCTTCGTAAATCGAGCCGTCTTTCTTCTTTCGACAACTCGTCAACCTCACCGCTGTACAGGATACAACCATCCTTGATCGCCAACGTCGTCTTCAAGTCCGAATTCGAGTCGATCGTACTACACCCAGCTCCACCTGACTGTGCTACCTCCTCTTGAAATATAGCTCCTTACAGAAGGGGTTTCGACAAGAGGAAGACAAAGAGCGACTAGCATTCTGGACATTGATATACGCAAGTTACGAGCACTATCAGCAAGATCTAGAAGCGCAAGGCGCAGTTTGTCAAGAATACAGGAGCCGCCGCTGTCAAACATTCCTGTTGGGCGGATGTATACATAGGCACGAGTGTACTATACCCGCTTTTTTTCTTCTGGTATGTCTGCAGATTGTCCGATCTCTACTTAAGGTGTTTCCCGTAGTCTGAATGTTCTTACAGGTCAGAGATAACCAGTATATAGGAAACGGCCATTGGTATCACGGCGTGCAGCTTTCCTCTCCCTCGAGAACATAGAGGGGTCTCAGACCGAAATTATATTGTAAAACATAGAGCCGCTAGATGGATTTCTCGTCTTTCTCTTAAGTAGCTGTCCATTGCGGTTGCGAGTCTCATTCCTGGTTCTTACAGAAGATGCTAATCCGTGCGTAGACTACCATTCCAACATAGAACAATACATCATTCTACTATACACACCAGCAATCACTTCTGTCTTCACTATTAGACTTAATTTACTCGAGCCGCGGGTGCGTTTAGAGTCGAGCTATCCCATCACGATCTAGTTGACCGTGTAAGCAACTCCAACGAACCTTTATTCATACAGCAATTTGATACACGAACTGACACCTTTATCAGCTGTATACTCTCGTCAAACGTTGTCTCCCATCAGATCAGAATATCTCACTATTTCATGTCAATCTCTCGATTACTCTGTTTGAGTTGCCCAAGGTAAGTTACTGATGTCCACCTCATGCTGTCCGGTGTCTCGGAACAATAATGCACAGCCTCTGACCGCTATAAGTCAGCTTCTACAGTCAATCACGGTTTACAAAGTAAGTATCTTCACCATCCAAAGATCACCAATTCATCACTTCCTTCACACAAGGATCTTATTTAGCTATTGCCTTCCTTGAGCCTTACTGGGCTATCTCTTCCTCCCTCACAGGATGGGTCTTCTAGATCGTTACCAGTGAGCAGGCTGTAACAATCTGCATGACTTCACTCTTCTTGACAGGCCCTTTTCACTATTCTCTATCCGCCCTTCCCACCTTGTCTGCTTTCACTCATCATCCACTTCCATGTAAGCCTGTTACCTTAGCCATCCATCGATTAACCCGCAAACACAGTCACCTTAATTCGAGAATGACCTTCACCTTCTAAGCCTCACCTCCTACAGCAAAATCGGAAGCTGTTTGTCATTATGACTTCCAGCTCAATCTCTCAAGCGCAGGCTAGCCAGAAAAAACGCACCTCGTTCGGCGGCTTTCCTGGGGGCAGTACCTCAATGCTTCTTGACAGGTCAAAGGCTGGGATACGTGGATCTACTCCAGATTCCGAGGCACTCGCATCCTCTGACGACGAGCAAGATCATCACCATCGCTTGCGACCGGTCACTAGTAACCCCAGCTCCAAGCCCACTCGCCGTCCGTCATGGCTAAATGAAACCCAACAAGCGCCAATCCGCAAAGTATCTCTCGGCGGAAATGGACCATTCTCTCCAGCTAGTCCTAGCTCGACAGCGCTCTCTGGGGACCAAATACTGTGGGGAAGTGGTCCTGGCTCAGCTACAGGCTCAACGCTTGGCCGTGGTCACTCCACCAGCACTTCGTTTCCCTGGGGTAGCACTATCTGGAACAACGATTCACAGAAAGTTCTACCACAACGCCTAACGGAGGTTCTACCCTCACCTACTAGTATGGTACCACCGGCATCCGTCGGTCCCAGTGGGGAGGAGCCCCTGCGTAGCCCTCCTGTTGGCCAGGAAAGTCTTGCCGAGTCTTCGATCCCTTTCGCAATACCACTCCAACCGACACTAAAGACGTATCGCTCACAATCCTACTCCGTTGGCCAGTTAGATCCAGAGTCTTCTAATCTGCCTCAGAACAACTACGCAGGTTACGGTGGATACGCGCGTTCTCGTAATGGGGCGCCGTACACAGGCTTGCAGCATAGACCCTCACGTCCTAGCATGTTGGGTGACCTATCGCACGATCCTTCGCTCTTAGGGCAGCTCCAGGAAGTTGAAGATGATGAGGAAAGCCACAATGGATCGGACTCGGGCGTCCAGCTTACCACAACGCAGGCACGCACAATTGAGCAACTTGCCATGGAAAATGCAATGCTTCGCCAGGCAGCCGCTGATCAACTGGAGAGGGAGACAGAGAGAAACCGTGGTCAGGCGGCCCCAGCACGTAAGACTGCCCAGAGTTACCAGCAACGTATGCGTGACAGTGTGCCTGAAGAATCTGAGTATGCACTCTATGACGCCGATGATGCTGACTTGTCTCGTACGCCTAAATACGAGGGTCTGAATGGAAGGAGGTCCGGTGAATACACTTCTAGACCTAGTAACCAGCATGCAGTCGCAGGCATTCCCGAGAACAGAACCATTGAGAGTGTTAAGAAAGGACACTGGCAGAGTTCGCTAGGGTTTGGGGGCATTGGAGAGCCACCACAGAGCCGCCGCCATTCCTTTGCTGATGTTCCGACACGGCAAAATTCGATCGGTTCAGCAAGCGATCACCAAAACGATAATACTCCCTATGCAGATGTCGGAATTTACTCAAATGGTAGGCACGGTAGCCCGGGAGGATACGGCGACGGATTGGCTCGCCTGTCCCAAGGCGAAGGTAGTGAGTATATCCAGTCTTTTAGCTCTCAAAGTATGCAAGAACAAAGTCTAGAACTCGAACATTTACAAGACCGCAATTTTGCAGTATCCTACTTCTCCCGCACGGATCCCTCCTCACTACGAAGCATGGAAGGCCCGGGCACTTCTCACTCGTCGACAAACATGCATCAAGCGTATATGCAAACCCGATATGGTCGCCCGCAGCACCTTGCCCATACCAACCGGCCGAACCAGCTCCTTTATATGGTCACGTTCAAGGCCCAGCGAGCGGATGTTTTCTACGCTCAAGAAGGTACTGGGCTGCATGTAAGAAAAGGTGACTTGGTCATCGTTGAAGCAGACAGAGGCGCAGACCTGGGTACTGTAGCTAGCGAGAGCGTGCCCCTTGCCGAGGCTAAGGAGATCAGAGAAAAGTTTATGCAAGAACATTATCAGTGGTTAATGGTGTTTTCACGTCACGGCCAAAATGGAACAGTCGCAGGTCCAAATCCAAATGGCCAACCAAACGCGTCACACAGTACCATTGGAGGCATGGGCGGTTCACCTGGCCAGGGTGGTGACGTACCTAGCAGCGAGCTAAAGCCGAAGATGATTAAACGCCTCGCCCAGCCACACGAAATCCAAACCCTCAGGGATAAAGAGGGCAACGAAGCGAAGGCGAAGCGTGTGTGTCAGCAGAAAGTGATAGAACATCGGCTCAATATGGAAATCCTAGAAGCCGAATTCCAAATGTGAGCGACGAATCGAAGGAATATTCATGCTCTGACATAAATTACTAATATTTCTTAGGGACTGGAAGAAGCTGACATTCTATTACTTCGCCGACGAGTACATCAACTTCAACTCCTTAGTCACAGATCTTTTTAAAGTCTACAAGACACGCATCTGGATGTCTGCAATCAACCCTGCATCATTCCAAACGCCTGTTGGAGGTCTTCAAATCCCTGGAATTGCGGGGCCTTCTACTTCTAGCACCTTCGGTAGTGACACGAATCAGTATGCAGGTCGCGGTCAGCAGAGGCAGCATCCGACTTCTACACCAGCTGGATCGACGCAAGCATTGCTTGGTGCGTTCGACCAGGCTTGGAATCCTAGTCGGGACAGCAACGCCATCAACACCATGGCGTTCCAGCAATTGTACGGCCAGCCCTTCCAAGGCAACGACTTCGATGTTCACCACCTAGATCAGTATCCAAATACGTACCCTCATAATGTCCAGCAAGCGCTCAACATGCAATCACCATTCAGTTCTGGAAGCTACGATTCAGCAAATCTTCACCACTCTTCTTCCTTTACTTCCAGACCCGGGAGCAGTAATGATGGTCCTCAGTCATCGCAAGTGTTAGGTCGCGATTGGAACCAATCGTTCCAGGGGCTGTCCCTCGGTCATTGATCTGATCTAGGACGGTCTGCGCCGACGTTATTCGTGGGCAGACCCAGGAGAAGTGAACGTCGAAAAACGTCCAGTGCACACTCTTGCAGGCATGTCGGCACTGTGGCTATGGCCCCAGAAGCGCCACCATACAATGAGGGTCATGCAGCATAGATGACCTGGCATTCCTGAGGCTAGACCGTAATTGAAGTCTGTACACAAGCCTCTTAGCTTACTGTCTCCGGTGATCATGAGCTGTCGAGAATTCAAAGCGACACAGAAATCCAACACAATGACGACTTCACGAGGACATGAGCGTACAGAGCGGAGCCTCCACTTCGATTTCTACTACGAACGATAGCCATGATAAAGTGAGCGGATAATGATTGGATGGTCTTCTTTGTATATGGTTGTAATCATGCGCTCACACAAGGACCTAGACCCAGCCATTCCGAAATCAGCTATCAAGCTTGAAGCAAAATCGAGTGACTCGACGGTCTCCTCTATCGTGATATTCGCAAGAGTTACTCGCCTGAGAGCCTATCCGCCCGTCTCGACCATATACCAGCTGAGCTTCCACGTGATCATGATTGACTCCAACAGCGGTCGCGACAGGTAATCGCGTAGTGATGGCAGTTGAGATTTTCCATGTTGCTGGTGAGGCGGATCCCTCTGATCCCGAGCCAACAAGTTGTGCCGTCACAGGAACCTGCACCATCGTAATCTCCGTCCACCCTACATTTCCTCTCCACACCCTCGCACATCAACAAGTCTTGTGGTAGAGCCAGATCGCTTCTGCGATATGGCTAAAATTGGCAAACGGTCATATGGTAAGATCGATCTATATCGTGTATCTGGCTTGCGTACACAACGTGACAATGACGCTCATGCCGCAGGTGATGCAGACATCGACTCCACCAAGACCAAAAAGCCGAAGTCTTGTAGAGAAAACAATCAGCCCACACATCTGAACGATGTGTCGGACTCAGAGGGAGCTCACGGACATTCAGCGTGCTTATAAGCTTCCGTCTCCAGTCTGAAACCATTGCTCACAACCCTTTCAGTAATTCCCTAGCGGCGGCAAAGGAGATAAGAAAAGGAAGCAATGCAGTAGTCGCAAACCACACCCATGCTGTCGAAAAACAGAGGCAAAGACTGAAGAACACGTTGGATGATCGAGCACTCAAGACGTGCGCCCCGAGTCAAACCTCGCTGTCCGGGTCTATCCTTGCTAATATTGTCAAGTACTATGCGACACGCTCAGCTACAGGCCTCCTTCAACAACATCATAGCTAGTAGTCGACAAGGCATCTCAGAGACAGCCGCGGAAAGGCCCAAGGAGCCAGCTAACGAAAAGCTCGCTGGCCACGCCATTTATCAGAATGGCGTATCCGCTATTTCTCTGTCGCGAGAGCTAATGACGCAGTATGATAGAATTTGCGAGCAGACTGCATTCAAAGAAGGAGCCACGAAGAACGGTCCCCGACGCGAGGATGAATGTGAGGCACTGCAAAGGGTTCTACAAAAGCAAGGGCACAAGGTCAAGCTTGAGCTCCATCACTTCCTCCATGGGGAAAGCAAGGCGTCGACTGCGCTGCCACCAGATGAGACTTTAGCAGTGGATAACGATCTTTGGAGTCGATACGCGGTCGCATCGAAGCAGGAGGAGGACAAGGCTGGGGCGTTTGATCGGCAAGACTGGGCGGTAGTCGCGAAGCATGCACAGAGAGGTGTACATCGTATGGTCAAGGTCCTTCCAGACGAGAGCGGGTGACGACTGTGGAGAAGGTGGAGCTAGGTTTGGCCGTTTATTGGGAGCTACGCGGGCGACTCCGTAACTTGGCCGAAGAATGCAGAGAGAGTATGCGCAATTATTAGCAGACGAACAAGGCATTCTTAAGACACCGTGGATATAGAAAAGAAACCTTCGTGATTGATAGCTGTGCTAACGTGAGGATAATATTCTTATTGCACCATCCGAGCCTCGATCTACATACACTCCGAGATCATCCTCGTCGATCCTCAGCACGGAGCCATCGTCTTCATGCGCCCATCATCTGGCCTGAGCCTGCTGACAGAGTTGAGCCACATCATCTTCACCTTTCTAGGAAATGATGATGATCTTCTGCTAGCATTGCGAGCCCCATGGTCTGACCGTAACCGGCAAGAATCTTGTGGCCGGGGCAGGAAGTGCATTTTCAACAAAACCACGGTCGACAGGAGGGAAATCTGGAAGCGTCTCGGCATCGACCAACATTGGTCTTACCGTTGGGGCGGCTTTTCTATGTATTGCGGCCAGATCGTAGCATGAATTGAACGTCCTCTACTAAGTCACAGGAATAGCTGTCGGGGCATGGCAACACGCCTGGAGACAATGTGATGCTAGATGTTTATGCTGTGTCACCTGCGCCGAGCCTTGCTTCTCTTGTGAGACACGTTCTGCAAGTATCGGATTCAACGACTAGTCCTCATGCTGCATTCGATGTTACGTTCGCTCTATACCGACCGTGAGACATCATTCGGTGATTGGGTTCGGAGCACGGTCAGGTACAATCTACCTATTCAAACCTTGTAGCAAAGATAAGGAACCGTTTCAACAACAGTATAGATGTGGGATTCACGCTCTTTAGGTACCATGCTGGAAAGCCTGTTTTTTGACATAACATAATGTACGTGAATATTAATTCATGAACTCCGCTATAACTAGATGCAAGCGCTTGGCGTCAAGGCGTTTGGTTCTGTCCACAGCGCAGCTTCGCCGTCAAACGCCTCCGATCCCAGCGCCAGGATGTTAGCTGGCCTTCCCCAGGCCCGCACATGCACTAAGGTGTCTCTGCTTCGCCATGCAGGAAATCACAGCGCCGCCGTCCGCGAATCTTATTTCAGGCCAAAACCTTCGCTTTCAACAACCGCTCTCCATAATATATCTTCCAATATCTCCCTGCTCTCGTAGCGGTAAAGACCCAACATATTAAAGCAAGTTCGAGCGATAGGAAACCTGCTGCTGTGATCACCGAGACATGTTATCTTAATAACTAGACTTGTGGCGCCCATCGCGGGGATGCGATCGCTGGATGTGATAAAGCCTAGCATCTTCCTCTGATCTTTTGCACCTGCCCTCAAAAAAGAGTCCCAGAACCAGGTCACCACGGGCTCCTCGGCCGGTGTCATGCCCTTACCCCAGCCATCGTAGATGGCAACGCTCCGCAGCGTTGCCACATCTAGTGGCTCGTCTGAGCCTCGCACAAGGAGCTCGATCTCATCTGGTCGAAATAGCGAAAGGGCATTCCCCTCGCAGACGCTGAAGAAACCTCGCTTGAGGGGTTCGTATTGTCGAGCGACGGAGGTATCTAAGAGATACTTGACGTAGAGATCTACGAACTCATGTCGGTTGCTGTTAGTGAGAATTCGATTCTCACCGTTAGGACAAAGAGGTATCTGTACGAGCTGATCATAACGCTCAACAGCGGCAACAAAATCACGACAGTATGTTTCTTCCACATTGCCGTCAAAATCTAGCAGCTTTTGCAACCCATGAGCGAGGTTGGGACGGAATTCGGCAAGATCTGCGAGGGTGTGGCTGTATGTCGGCCGGACGGACGACGTTGCAGGTCCACTGTAGCTTGGTGCAGAGGCCAGAAGCTTTCTAAAGGCGAAAGGAGGAAGCGCAACATCGAGTATGGTAGAGTTGTAGATAGCAAGGCCAAGCACCACCCCGACCAGGAAGAATTGATCGGATGTTTCAAATGAGTTAGGATTAAAGTAGCAGTAGCGAGACTCTTCATCGTAAACGAACAAGCCATGCTCGGGGTCGAAAACCTCCCGGACCAAGAGGAGAAACCACTCTTTTCGCAGACCTCCGGAATCCAAGCCCTCTTCGCCTAGAAATTCAATCCGCAAGCCTTTCTTGATCTCCTCTTGACCTGTTCCGACGACCTCACTGACGCTGCGAAGACTGTCTTCAACCAAGCAATCCCGCCGGACTTTAAGCACAAGATACTGGTCAATTGCTTTCCGACGCATTATGCTGTTGAAGAAGGCTTCCCGGGCTTTGACTTCCATTTGACGGCGGGCGTCGTGCTCCATGATGCGAATCTTAGCCCAGATCGAGAGGAACATTGGATATTGACAAAAGGAGAACTTCCCTCTCCGAGACTCCCATGCCTCAAAGTCGGCAACAAGGTCAGAGTAGTCCAGGAGGGTGTTGTAAAACGTACTTGTCGGAAGAACTTGACAATGCCGCTGGGCTTGACTGCGAGAGGCCGAGCCAGCTCTGGCTCTGCCTGCTGCTGGTGGCGAAGCTTTGGTAGCGTCTTGAATTCGTGACGGGCCTTGGATATTTGCAGAGAAAAGTAGAGTCATGACCCTAGCGGCCGCCTTGATCTGCCAGTCTTCGCTATATGATACCGCAACGTCGTTCTTTTCGGGCGACTTCGGAGCTTCCGACACACCAAGAGCCGCATGGAGTTGAGCGGAAGTCCCGGCCCCTGGACCAGATATACTGGGTATCAGTCCGCCATGTGGGTCATGGCTGTGAGAACGTTTCCTTCCGTGCTGTCTAGAGAGTCGATATGTAACAAAACTTCCAACGAGCTCCACGAGCCTGCGAAAATGAGGCTCCGAGAACCGGGAAAACCAATTTACGAAAAAGTGATGACATTCACTGGGAAGGTTGGCCATGAGACCTAAAACCCGTTTTATGATGCCTGAATGCTTCCCTACGGCGCTTGATTTATGACTCGAAGAGCGTCGACAAGCCACCGAATTCTGGCGCATACCTGAGAAGGCAGGTCCATACGCAGAATTCTCGGTCTGACCAACAGACCTCACAGTCTTGACTGGGTTTGGACACGTCAAGATACCAGACTCTGAGGTATACAGCAGCGGATTTGCAAGCAGTATCAACAAAAAGCGGCTGTCTTCGGGCGTACGCAAAGGCCGACCAGGGCGACGTAGAATGTTCTCAGATGCTTTCAATAACGTGCGTTGAACATGTGCACGAGCTTCGGCGACATCATAATCAATCTCCTGGATCTGCTCTGCGGAAATGGTGTTTGCTGTCGGTCTTCGCCCTGATGACACTTGTTCCCGCTGAAGCTCCTGCATCCTATTTCCCCACGCGCGGCCAACGGACAATATCACACGATACCATTCATTCATCTCTGCCGAATTGATACGTGAGGTCTTTGCAGTGGCCCTCTCCTCTAAGCCGCCATCTGGTGCTCGAGCAGCGTTGCTTTGGGATCGTTGCTGGTCGAATTGGCCTCTCCCTGTCCACCACATTCCGTTCTCAGCAAAGTCACCAAGAAGTAAAGTCTTTGCATCTATTTCCGGGTAGGGATTGTTTGCAGCCTCTTCAAATCTCGAGTGCTTACAGACTTCGATAGCGTTACTTTCGCTTGCTGCTCGATGGAATTGGGGAGATCTATAAGCTAAGAAAGACGTGTTCAGACACTCAATGCTAGTGAAGCAGGCTATCAGGTAGTTCTCCAATGGACGAAAAATCGAGCGGGATGGATCTTGTATATGTTGATGATTGTCGCTAGACGCATTGCCATTGACTTTAGAAGGAGCTGTTTGAAGTGGAGGCGCAGGCGGAGCTCTCGAAGGAGAGGGTATGTTGTACGCGACGGTAGGCGCTTCTGAGTTGATGGGATCGGACCTTATCTGTAATAGTGACGACCTGACTGGGCTGCACCCTTTCTCATCTCGCTCGTTGGACTTGCCCGTAGATGAACGGGGACTCTGGTCGAGTCGAAATGAAAGATAAGAAGTCATGCATTCGTTAATCAGATTTCGAGTCATGTCCAGCGACAATGTTGGAACTGTGGCTAGATATTAGAGATCGGATCGAGAGTTTAGGATCCTACCTCACCTTTCTTCGGCACCCCGGTCTTGAACGATGCGGTACTATTGAGATTTTCTCCCGTGAGAACCTCACCCAAAGGGTTGCTTGAAGGCTTCATATCATTGATCATGAGACACACTTGACAGCGAAAGGAGTCCAAATGCTGGGGCCATTTCATGGTGGAGTCACATGTACTGCATCTACCCGTTGCTTGGGGTGGACCTCCATTGGCCCCAGCCATATGCTCTTTGGACTGCGGTCCAGGTGAAAGTAGCAGAGGACCATTTAAGGTATCTACCGTATCGTTCTGGATTTCGGCATCAGCCGCCTTCTCCGCTTTTTTCCCATTTCCAAATAGCGATGTGAAGGGATTGCTGTGAGATCTTCCATGCCGAAACCTCTGTTCCGGCGGGGAAGGAGCTGTCGAGTCTATTGAGGCTAGGACAGGCACACCGAGGAGAGGCGGATCCTCGCATTGGCTGTCAAAGTCTTGGTCCTGATGGGGTAGGTTTCTCAGTCCTCTTGATTTTGGACGTGGGTGAGGATGGTTGGGTGCAGGAGAGCCTAGGTGTAATCGAGCAGGCCAAGGAGGCATTGATCTAATCGATCAGAGCCAGGGCGTGGTGTGCGCTAGCCGCATACAGCTGGCCGAGATATGTATAGGTGAGACGCAGCTCTTCTACTTTTGATAATCGGGCAGAGGTCGCTATCATACGAACCGCGGATTGAGTTGGTAGGGATTATGTCGCTGGTCGTGAAGATCTCTGGCCCGTATCGCGAATATCTTCATGCACGAATCTCAAGGTTGGATGCCAGACAGCATATTCTCTTCCGCTAGAAACCGTGATGAACATCTCCTGAGGGGGTTGGAATGGCATGTTCATTGTAGGAAGAAGGAAAGAGTAAAGATTTACGTTGCTTGCGAATCCGCCAAGACCCTAGAAAAAAGTAGTCGCCTCCCGCAATTTTACTACTAGAGAAGACATCGGCCACAACTTATTTGAGTATTTCTACAACGCTATGTGACCACCATTCGACTTCTGCCTTCCAAGATTCAAAGGACGCCACATACTTGGCTTAATCCATATAGCGTCCGTTGACAGCCAGCTGTAGGTGTTTCACCATGATCGTAGGCAGGTTCCGTGCCCTCCAAAGCGTAGCAGGTGCAGCCATAAGATGCAACACATGGAGTCTCTCTCCCCTGGTGACACGGCAACTAGCAACTCTCTCAGGCCCTACTCTTAAGGTCAATCGAGACAGATTGTGGGCTGATATCCATCGGACCTGTCAATGGGGCCAGGGTAAGAGATGGGGCATGTGGGTACCGGCCTTTTGATATCTAAACACCTTCAACGCTTCCAAATCTAGCCATTTTTGCGGGTGTGCCTTTCCTCTTCGCACGAAGATCCAGTCACCGAACCGTGTCTGACTTCGGTGCAGGAGCGAGACCGAGACTGGCATGTCACGGCTCTCTCTGTCCGATAGTGATAAAAGTGCCCGCGATTGGTTTGTTGAAACCACAAGATCTTTAGGCTGTCAAGTTAGCGTCGATTCAATGGTAAGGACGTCTACCTCTGGTCAGCCGCTGTTTAGTTCTGTAGATCTCACTGCTGCTCTTATAACAGGGTAATACCTTTGCAATTAGGAGGGGGAAATATGATGGGCCGCCAACATGTGCTGGCTCCCACTTGGATACCCAGTGAGCTACGCAATCGATTTTGAGAGAGCCATGACTTATGGATCATTCCTAGGCCAACGGGAGGACGTTACGTATGGACATGCAATGAGGTTCCCGTTTTCAGTAAGCTGCTCATCTCGAGTAGGATGGAATCTTAGGTGTCTGTGCGGGAGTAGAAATGCTCAAATGTTTGGAGGCCGGAAAAGTCGAAACGGATTACCCCATCGGCGTGATTAACTGGACAAAGTAAGTACGAATTATGCTTGATCGTATGATTCTAACGTTCAGTCTCAAGCGAAGAGGGGGCCCGATTTCCTGTATCAATGGTTTCATCAGGGGTATGGGCAGGCTCGATTCCCTTGGAGAAAGCTCATAGTCTTCAAGAGGTGGGAGATGGAAAGCGAACGATGAAAGAAGAGCTTGAGAGAATTGGATACTTAGGTACCATGGACGCCAGCTGCGAAGCCATGCCGATTGAAGTTGGTGAATGGATTCAATCCTAGAATCCTACATGCTGATATATTGAAGGCCCATTTTGAATTGCATATCGAACAAGGCCCTCGTCTCGAGGCGGCGCAACAGAAAATTGGAGTCGTCCATGGCGTTCAAGCCTACCGGTGGTACACAATAACAGTTGAAGGCCGCGACTGCCACACTGGTACCACGGATTTTGCGAATCGCTCCGATGCAATGCTCGCCGCAGCGAAGATGATTCTTCACTCCCATCGAGTCGCAACGCGACGTTCCTGTTTGGCAAGTACAGTAAGCGATATCTCGGAGTTATCGTTCCCCAATGCATGCAGTGCCTTGCGTTATAGGACACGGTCTGGGAGAATTGACTTTTTGGACTAATAACGTGAGCTAAACCTAGAAGGAATCGACAGGGTACTAGGCAACATGATCTCATACAAGCCTGGATAAACTGTTTTCTTGCTGTTAGTCGTCCGCAGAGCTATGCATGTAAAGACTATACTATCAGTATAATGTTCACAGTAACCGCCAACCTCTGCCAGGGGTAATTCACGTTGTTACTTGAAATATGTTTTTCAAAAGGATGTGGCTGATTCCGAAATCTCCCAGGGCATTCTGAAGTTGACCCCAGGAAGCACGAACACGGTTGCGGGAACGGTCTGCTTTAGTACGTTCTGTTCCTTGGTCCCATTGTTTCCCGATTTGGACCAGCAGTATTACCTAGGAGACATGTTTTTAAAGCGTTTGCTCCCTAGACTGGTCTCAGGTCGAAACATATGCCTTGTTTGATTTATAGCTGACTTCAGGATCATACAGGTCTTGACATTCGAGCTGGCCAAGACGGTCACTTGATGAAGCTAGAGGACCAGCTCAAAGTAGATTTCGAAAAGATTGCGAGGAATGAAGTAGTAGAGGATTTGAACGACGGCGGAACGATTGGTAAAGGTTGTAGTGTACATTGGACGCTTGACGCTCCAAGCGAAGCAGTCAACTTTGATGCAAATTGCATCCGATGCGTTGAAGACAGCGCGAAAGACCTGTTGGGAGCTCGGCATGGACATCTAGTACAGCCGATGATTTCCGGCGCTGGACATGACTCGGTGTTTACCAGCAAGCGAGTGCCAACCTCTATGATTTTTGTGCCATGCCGGGATGGGATTTCGCATAACCCAGCTGAGTACTGTACTCCTGAGGATTGCGCCAATGGCGCGCAGGTACTGATGGGTGCTGTGCTGCGTTATGATAAGCTCAGAGCCCAAAGAATTAAGGATTGAGCTTCCAGATTCTGATGTAGACGCTTCAGAAAGCTGGTATCGTCCAGCGCAAGACACGAAACATAAGAATCCATTTTGACAGTCCCAGCTCAGGGGACACCTCACAGGGAATATTCACGACATGTGTACATATAATAGGATCTGTGCCAATTTCACTTGCAGTGTCATCGCCCTACCCTTCGACCATATCTACCCTAGCAATTCTTCTCACCTGACTAAACATGACGCCGCTCAGCCGCCCATTCAGAGCATTTCGAGAGCCACTAATCGCCTAAGAAGGAGGAGCCCCACGGCCTCTACCGAATCCGCCACGGAACGTGGGAGCGAATTCTCCAGGTGCAGCACCTTCTTTGGCACCAGCATCGCCCATATCGCGTCTCCGATATCCACCTTCACGGTCTCCACGGTCGCCACGAGGTCCACCCCGTCCACCTGGGCGACGCTCCCGGTCATCGCCACCCATCATACCCTTTGGTGGAGCGTGAGAGCGTTGTTGCTTGATATGGGTCGCTGGGACGATTTCGGCGGGTAAGTGGAGCCATTCGCGGAGGTAGTCGAGACCCTCTGGGGTGAGGGTGTAGTAGTACCATTGCCATGAGAACTGCGTTTTCAAGAATCCACGAGAGGTTAAGGATTGGCAAGCCTTGATGACCTATGGCGCGTCAGATAGAGTGAAATCTGTGGTTGAAAACGAGACACACGAAGAGGTTCTTGGTGTCAATCTCATTGTGTTTGGGAAGATTGAAATCCTTTTTTGCGACGAGAACACCTTCTGATGGTCAAGTCAATCTCAAGCTCTAAAGTCCTTTTGTTGCTAAGGTTCTGAGGCAGAAGGCGAAGCATACCACGAAAGAGGTACTCGTGGATCTTCTTCCGGTCCGCTTTGGGAATGAGCCTGAGATCGTGTGAGTCGTAGTCCGTCCTACTCTACCAAGAACCAGTTTAGGGCTATTTGTGACATACATGATCGCGAGTTCCTGGCGTACTTCGGGGAATCGCTTTGATCGGTGCTGGATGAGTTAATCTTTTGCAGTTCGTTTCGGCAGATCTTGTGTGAACAAGCGAGCAGCTATTCTAAGATAGCCGCCGGATCTCCCCGCTACTAGGCTAGTGGGACCTATCTCGATTCTTCGTCGGCTGCGGTACTTCAACATGATAGTAATCATTCTTTACTTTACGGATCCCGACTCACTTGCATTCGCTTGACCTGACCATTCGTAAAATGGAACCGAAAACAGTTAGCGTCTTCCTGACTTCCTTCCCTGGTCTCGGGCTGCCCTCTACTCTATCGCTGCCAGTGCACGCCTCCACCCCGATCACGGACCTAAGGCAACAGCTGTTAGACCGTCTCCCGCAGATAAAGTCTCGACTCATCCTCACAACCACCTCTAATAAAGTGGTTGTCCCCTCGCCTGCCCCAGTATCATCATTACTCATAAGCGAACATGACACCTTTCTCCCACTCCGTCTTTCAGTTCCGCTATGCGGTGGAAAAGGTGGCTTTGGCTCCCAGCTTCGGGCTGCCGGCGGGCGAATGTCCTCGCGAAAGAAGAACAATCAAGGCGACAGTAGCAGCTCGAACCGCAACCTGGACGGCCGCCGTCTGAGAACCGTCAATGAAGCAAAAGCTCTTGCGGAGTATCTAGCGCTGAAGCCAGAGATGGAGAAGAAAGAGAAGGAAGCACGACGAAAACGTTGGGAGCAAGTCGTGGAGCTAGCGGAAAGAAGGGAAGTAGAGATTCGGAATGGGTCGAAGGGAAGAGTGGATGGCAAGTGGGTGGAGGACAAAGAGGAGGCCGGAGAGAGAGCGAGGGAAGCAGTACTGGTCGCCATGAAGTCGGGAGAATATCATGATAATCTGAAAGGTACATCAAACGAGAGCCATGGTGGTAAATCGGGTCAAGCGATTGAGAGCAGGGAAGACGACGCCATGGTGGAGGCGGCGCAGACTAGGACACCCGCTTCGAAACCTAATCTAGCGCCTACAAGGTCCTATTTTGGCTTCGATGAAGACGACGAGTTCATGAGCGATGATGAAGCGAAACATGAAGGGGAGGAGGAGCAGGACGAAAGTAGCGAGGATATGCCCGTTATGTCAAGTAAAGGGGAAGGAGAAGTGTTGGTATAATAAAAGCGAAAGTTGATGTGTGACTTAGCGATGGCGTTATGGTGTTGGAACTCGCCAGCCGTGTGGATATATTTGATTGTAGCCAAAGATTATGCCCATTTGTTATACGGGGTATAAGTATAATACTTTAGCTACTTAATCCTCGTACTTAGATTCACTAGCGTCGCATATACACTAATAATCTTGGGCCTGCTATCACCACTCTTCGGAGATGGCATCAATTATGCGGCTCAATTCTATGACCAGAACGATCAAATTTTCAGTACCATTGTTCTTATGCCCCGCTCTTGCGTCGTACGTCGGTATCATCGATCCTTCAATCAAAATACATGCCAAATCCTCAAGAACACGAACACGCCAGCTCCACATCCAGACCGGGATATCATCAACGAATAAGTTGCCAACACCTTCACAGTTGCTGGAACTACCGCAGTCATGTCCCGGTTGTGGAGCGTTCACACAACTCGTCAGCCCTGATCAGCCTGGGTTCTACAGCACCAGTCGACAGTCCGTAAAGGCATTCGTAGCCCATCATGAGCAAGCTTCTAAAATTGGGCATGTTGCGGAGTCAGAGATGTTTGAGAGAGTTTTGGGTACTGCGGACTCTGCTCTATTGTCTCAGATGGGGTTGGGTGACGCGAAAAGTCATTATTCGAAACTTTCAGTCACTAAACCAATCATCACACCTGTTTGCAACCGTTGTCATGGCCTGACGCATCACAATACAGGAGTCTCGGTCATTCATCCCACTATACAATCTGTCCAAGAGATCATTTCTGAATCACCATACAAATACAACCATATATACCACGTCCTAGATGCAGCGGATTTTCCACTCTCCCTCATACCTTCGGTACAACGGCACCTATCGTTGTCTCCACAGAGGTCACTGAATCGGAGAGCTAAGACGAGTCATTTCCAGTATGGGCGAAAGGCAGAAATGAGCTTTATTATTACCCGCTCAGACCTTCTAGCACCAAAAAAGGAGCAGGTAGACAGCCTTATGCCATACATCCTGCAGGTGCTCCGTGATGCGCTTGGTGGATCTGCTGAGAATGTTCGCCTAGGCAATGTACGCTGCGTAAGCTCAAAAAGGGGCTGGTGGACCACGCATGTAAAGGAGGAGATTTGGACTCGAGGAGGAGGCGGGTGGATGGTGGGCAAGGTGAACGTCGGTAAAAGCAATCTTCTCGAGAACGTGTTGCCCAAAGGCCGCAATGAAGTCATAAGCTTTGATGCTTTACGAAATGCTGCTCTGCGAGAATCACAGAGTGAAAAACCAGCGGAAGCCCAAAGGCATCCTACAGCTACTGGGAACGAAATCGAAAGCGAGGATTCTAGGTCAGCCTTGCTCGAGCAAAACCGGACACATTTTCTAGGAGATTCGCTTCTACCCCCTGCGCCCCCAGAGACCCCTTATCCCGTGCTTCCCTTAGTATCCTCGCTGCCAGGGACAACAGCGTCCCCAATCAGATTACCGTATGGCGGCGGAAAGGGTGAATTAGTTGACCTACCTGGTCTGTCACGTGGCAATCTTGAAGAATTCGTGAAAGACGACCACAAGCTAAACCTTGTAATGCGTCATAGAATCAAGCCCAAGCAGGTTACGATTAGACCCGGTCAATCCCTTCTTGTTGGAGGCCTTGTGCGTATAACGCCCACAACGTCTGATCTTACCTTTCTAGCTTACCCTTTCGTACCGCTGCAATGCCACGTCACTTCTACGGAAAAGGCTATTTCCATACACACTCAGAAGGAAGATTTCGGAATCTCCACAATCGCGAGACAAGGAATGGGGAGCAGAATGGATCCAGCGGGCACCTTTCCACTTAGATGGGACGTTACCAAACAGCGTGCTGGTCCCCTGACCAGGAAAGAAGCAGCCGGCTTGAGTCCGAAGGTATTGCCATTCCAAATTTTCTCTACAGATGTCCTGATCGAAGGCTGTGGATGGGTTGAGCTTGTAGCTCAAGTTCGGAAGAAGGATATGGAGTCAGCAGACCAACCTGGGGACTTCTTTGACCCAAGACCGTATCCAAGAGTCGATATCTTCAGTCCGGACGGAAGGCATGTCGGCGTTCGTCAGCCAATAGGTGCTTGGTTACTCGGTGGCCGGCCTGGGTCGTCAAGCAGTAAGGCTGTCAGGCCACGGCGTAGCATGAAAGGGGCCAAGAAGAAATTGAAGAAAGCCAGACGAGAACAGGTCCCGGCGCCGTAGATCTCGACACAAGAAACTCAGTAGTCAGCAAGTGTCATGTACAAATATCAATGTTATCCTAGTCCATCTCCAATAGTGAAGCTATACCAAATTCAATCTTACACCTAGATTGTAATAATACTGGGTTATGTATTTTTTGTCGAAATTTTGTGTATCATCCCCAATGTAAAGTTGAGATATTATCGTAATCGACAAACAATGAACGTCGCACAGCGCATGAAAAGGCTGAAGGCTGTAAGTCTCTTTCTTGATGTATTTAATAGCTGTCCGTACTGATAAGATGTACAGAAAGTGAGCATGGGACTCATCTATCGATCTCAAGCGTGCTCTAATTCGCTCCACAGCTATTTGACGTACGAACGGGACCTGGCGCAGCTGTATTATCCAACGATGTCAAACGAATTCATCTCGACTTCGCCCGCAAAATCAACGATGGGCACTTTGGCGCCCGCAAAGTCTGGCGCAACTACCTCCCCCGTCTTAAATACCATAATCCAGCGATATCCATGACCGTAAACCGAACTGCCGACCAAGAAGGACCTTCCACTCTTACCATTTTTTTTGCGCCTCCTTCAAAGTCTACGTCTGCTACAGCTGTGCCGGGCCCCTCTCCAACGACGGATCCATGTGCTGCTCCCTCAACACACAAGCCGTCAAATAGGGTGGAGACTATTGATATGAAACACAAGAACGAGAGTGAAATATTGTCTAGATTACTGGAACTAGGAAGTGGAAAACCGTATGAAATCATTCCAGAGGAGCACGCCGAGTTGAGGGGATTAGAGGATTATAGGAGGAGTAGTCAGCGAGATAGGGAAGCCCAAGCGAGGCTCAATGAGGTGAAGAAGCAGGAAAAGGCATTACTTGATCAGGCCAGAGGTGTCACCGATGCTGTTTAATCTTGACCATGGCATGGGTCAACGTGTACATATACAGGAATGTGGGGCGTCATGCATGGAGCGCAGGTTGGTGAAGCAATCGCATTGCACCGCATGATCTACATTGTGTGTACCGGAAGATGGACATAGCAATTCTGGGTGGGTCTGTACTATTATGCTGTTGTGCCTTCCCCCATGGGGCCTATGCAGAGTGTACATACATTTATCAGCTCCAAGCAACCGAGTGAGCTTCCATCACTTGTTGTCTTTTTCATCTGGATAACGATGCTTGTAGAATATCAGGCTTCGAGATTCACTGGAAAGTTTCCCTTGTCTGTTGGTTGCGATCAGCGGCTGTGTGTGGTCTAAATTGATCCACATAGCGTACCTCGCTGCTCATCCCACCGCTCGCACCAGGCACTTGGGCATAAAGATCGATATGCGAGGAAGAACTGAGAGGGAGAGGATCAGCAACTGAATGAATGTCAAAGTTTGTGGACATACTTGACGGCAAGGGGCAAAGTCCTCGCCCTTGGCTAGAATGCATTTGTGGTAATCGACGTAATTCTGCCAGCAGTGTTTGGTTCTGAAGTTCTTATAAGCACCATGAACAATGTTAGTGAGCCCATTATGTACTGACTGATTCTGGTTTGGGAACCTAGCGTCGAAGCCTAAGAGTTTGGATAGATCAGCAGGTATGTGCAAGGGCCGGACCTCCATCCAATTTTTCGATCACTTGAAGGGGGGCCGGAAAGTGCTACTGGATGTTCGATGAGAGGAAAATGTGAAGGTACCAGCTACAATCTGGATTAATTTCTTTTATTGTACCATCGTTGAGGGGAGATGGATACACACCTGTCACAAACTTGAAAGGCTTGGTCACGAGCTTGTCCTCGTCGTCCGCCATCTCGAAGTTGGTCTTGCTAAGAACGGGGTCTTTCGCTTTGGAGCAACAGCTAATTCATTTGTCTCTGGTGAGGAAGTGAGAAGGGGAGACGTCAAGCCAAGCACGCTAAGTTCGCTCCGGGCTTGGCACCTTCACAAGCACGGCCTCCAACTTCACAACATCAAAGCACCCATCGTGTCCATAATTCCCTGATATCGTCATCACCAAGATGCATCCATCCCGAATCCTGAGAATGCAGCCTACAAGGCCTATGTATGGGCCAATGCCAGTAAGTTAGAACACTCTGCTAATACCTCGGTCGTCGCTAACATCAAGCAGAAAGAAGAGCATAGCGGTATAGCACTCATTGCAAGCCTTTTAGATGAAGCTTAGGAGGAGGACAGCTTCAGCAAATATCTGGAATCTTGGTCGCTAATTAATATCTATATAACAGCACACACAATTTCACAGCGTCTGCGCACTCTGAAAAAGATCCCCCCGGAGCTGATGCCGCTGGGTAGGACGAACCCTTTCCCTACTCGAATGCAGAGACTGATGAACTGTAATCACCAGGCGTCGTCTTAGCGTCAGTACCTCACATATATCTTGAAATACCACAGCTGATTGTCTCTCAGTGTTGCCATTGGCTTTGCCGGATACAGCCTTGTTAGCAAGCTCTTCTCGGACAAGACCCTACGTCTGCACAGAACTCAACGAAGCGAGAACTTCAAATGAAATTTATTCCTGAATCACTATAACACCCAACTGGTCAAAGACTGCATAGAACCTTGCTGTGGACTGAAGTAGGTTCTCGAGACTGGGGGTAAAAACTTGAGTATGTGCAACCCTACGGCGTTGAGGACACTGTCTTTGTGTACCTACAAACTACGCGCTTGCTCTGCATAGAAGCGTCTTGTGAAACAGAGAAGCCTTCACAAATAGTTCAAAGCTTCGCGCAAGCCCGAATCTCGTCCTGAAACGATACCGCGAGTATTCACCGATCATCCTGGTCGCGGTCCGGCAATATCAAAGCTGGTGAGCACTTCAAGTCCATGCATTGGGTCAGGAATTGCCTCCGTGTCATCCCTATCGTGTCCAGTGGCAATCCTGTCTTCTTCGCTCACAGCGTGTTTTGCCAAGTAACCCTCCTGTCATACTTGTTAGCGACAGTACCTAGTGGTGAGGACATCGAACACACTTGTTCCCAAACCGCTATCTTGCTACCGAGACCCTCATTGCTATCCTTTTGCGGTTTGGCTGGTGCAACCTTGATGACTCGCCCAAAGAGCTCGCTCTGATCCATGTTGCCAATAGCCTCTTTTGCGTCCCCTGAAATTTCGTACTCGACGTAACCAAAACCTCTGTGAGGATCCGTAGATGAAGGGAGCTCAGGCTTGGGGAGAGTAACGTCTACGATTTCTCCAAAAGGAAGAAAAGCATCGGCCAAGATTTTGTCATTCACTGCATTATCCAGGCCGGCAACATAAATTGTTGATTTCAAGCGGGACTTTTGATGATTAGCGGCAGGTCGTAGAAGAACATCGATACCTTAGACGTACAGCCTCAGACATAGTATTGCTGGAACACAGTAAGGTGGATGTGAAAGCACTATGATTTAGATGGCACAGGGTCGTTTTGCGATCGCATTCCCAGATACGCTAGATTATCGTACCCCTACATGCCTTAATCTACTCGTTTTTAGAAACTGAAATCATGCGTACTACTACGAATACTTAAAGCTTTATTCCTATCTATATATGGTAATTATGTATTAAGATAACTTTAAATTTATAAAGTATTATTTATTAGTATATACATATCTATTATTACTATTAATAACTTTTTTATATATCCTTACTTAACAAGAGTAATGAATTAGTCTTTTTATTAACTTAAATTCTTATTAAGATAATTCTCTTAATAAAGTTTACTTAATATATAAAATTAATATAATAAGGGAATAATAAATTAAAAAGTTATAAAAGTTATAAAATCCTCTTAATAATATATTTTAAATATTCTTAAATTTTTAGAAGAATTTAGAGTAATAAATACTTATTTATTAATAAAATTATAGTATTATATTTCATATATCGGTGTGGCGAGTTTTCTGCGGGAAACGAGCAGAATAAGGTAAGTAGGGGTAAAGTACGATGGACGGGTTGAACTCCCGACGCTAAGTTTCGAAAGTTCACCAAAGATTTGGTCAAGGACAACTTGCAGCTTGATTTGATCTGCACTGGTAGCATCGTTGCATCTTGCGGACAGTCTGATTTCACTGCTTACGCCAGCCACTCCTTCAGCTTTGTTGTCACTCCTGTTTTACCGTCGCCCATCTACCGCGTTCCCCCTTAGAACCCCAGTCGACACGCTCCGGTCAAGATGGTTGGTCTACGTGATATCCCGAGGACTGCTACGTTTGCCTGGTCGCCAGGAGTCTCTTCGCCATTTCTGGCCACAGGTACAAAAGCTGGCGCTGTCGACGAAGGGTTTTCGAACGACACACAATTAGAGCTATGGGACCTGGACCTGGACAATGCTCGGCAAGGCCAGGAGCTACAGCCTGCGGCGAGTATAAGTACCGACTCGCGGTAAGTGGGTAAGCTTGGACGCTGCGTTGTGGTGCTGATCAGGAGAAATTGGCGCAGATTTCACGACATTGCGTGGACAAATGGGGAAGGCGAGAAGTCTAGAGGCATCCTCGCTGGAGCTTTGGAGAATGGGTCGTTGGACTTATGGGATGCCGACAAGCTTCTCAATCAGGATGGGTGGGCCTTATCCGTCAATGGCGTAGACTGATGCTTACTTCTTCCAGCGATGCTTTCATATCGCGGACGTCAAAACACAGCGGCGCTATTAAGGCACTTCAATTCAATGCATTTCGCTCCGAGCTACTAGCTACAGTAGGCGCCAAGGGTGAGCTGTTCATCTCCGATCTGAACAATGTTGGAAGCCCGTTTCGCATGGGCAATGCAGTGGCGAGGGCGGACGACTTTGACTGCCTTGATTGGAATAAAAAAACGGCACACATCATGGCGACAGGAAGCAGTGGCGGAACAATGACAGTTTGGGACGTGAAGAGCAAAAGAGAAAGCCTGACTCTTAATAATCTAGGCAGGAAGCCTGTCAGTGCAATTGCTTGGGATCCGGTCAAAACCACCCGCCTGATCACTGCGGTTCCTGACGATACCGAGCCTGTAATTCTGGTATGGGATTTAAGAAATGCCAATGCTCCTGAAAAGGTTCTTCGAGGCCATGATGGCGGCGTGTTGTCACTTTCATGGTGCGGGCAAGACGGTGATTTATTGCTTTCCTGTGGAAAAGACAACAGAAATATATGTTGGAACCCACAGACTGGTGAATCACTTGGGGAATTCCCAATTGTAACAAATTGGGCATTTCAAACGCGGTGGAACCCGCATAATCCAGGCTTCATGGCTACGGCTTCTTTCGACGGCAAGATAACAGTCCAGTCGGTCCAGAATACCAAGCCTGAAGTAAATAGTGGCTCTGGCAGTCAATCGCAGGTAGTTGACGATGACGACTTCTTCAGCAAAGCCCAGACGCAGCCCCAAGGGCCCCGATTCACGCTACATAAAGCACCCAAATGGCTACAGCGACCTTGTGGCGCGTCTTTCGGTTTTGGCGGTAAGATTGTGAGTTTCAAATCGAGCACAACAGAGGCCACGAAACGCTCAATGGTTCGGATCTCGACCTTCGCCGTTGACGGTGGAATTGTCTCATCCACAGAGTCATTCGAAAATGCACTGAAAGAAAATGATTTGAGGAAGATTTGCGACAATAGAATTGCGAATGCTGCGTTTGATGCTGAAAAAGCAGATTGGAAGGTCATCAAAACCCTTACATCGAGAAATGTAAGAAAAGATCTAATAAAATATCTTGGATTTTCAAGCCAGGACGATGAGATCGCAGAAGGTGTCTCAAAACTATCAGTCAACGGGTCTAAGGAGGGTGAGCCCCAGGCAGAGGACGAGCCCTCAGTAACGCAGTCCAGTCGCCTGTCATCCTTCTTCGATAATAGTGCTGATGGAGATACCTTCCTCTCGGAGCTCGCAGCTACCAAAGCCGCCAAGACCAACAATCCGTTCCAATTGTATTCCGGCATAGAATCCGAATCGGACCGAAGGATTACACGCGCGCTCTTGCTCGGGGCATTTGATAAGGCGCTAAACATATGTCTGCAAGAAGACCGAATGTCGGATGCGTTCATGATCGCCATCTGCGGAGGTCAAGATTGTATCGAAAAGGCGCAAAAAGCGTACTTCAGTCGAAAAACTGGAGGACCTAACTACCTACGTTTGTTGGCGTCTGTGGTTTGCAAGAACCTTTGGGATCTTGTACACAATGCCAGCTTGGAGAGTTGGATGGAGATTATGACTACGCTTTGTACCTACGCTGATGCCAAGGATTTCCCGGATCTCTGCGAAGCCCTGGGCGATCGACTGGAAGAGCAGATGAAGGACGAAGGAGGTATCGGAGATTCGAAGAAAAACGCGTCGTTCTGCTATCTTGCAGGCTCCAAATTGGAAAAAGTTGTTACCATTTGGATCTCGGAATTGGAAGAGAATGAGGGCGCAAGGCGGCAAGACAACAGCAACGACTCTTCCTTCTCCGTTCATGCAAGGTCACTGCAAAGCTTCATTGAAAAGGTTACTGTCTTCCGCGAAGTTACTCAGTATCAGGACGGTGATCGAAGTGCCAGCTCGGATTGGAAATTGGCGCCTCTGTATGATAAATACACCGAGTACGCTGATATTGCTTCTGCACATGGCCAGCTAGAGATTGCCAGGCGGTATCTCGATTTACTACCCAGCAACTACCCAGCAGCAGAAGTCGCAAAAACCAGGGTGCAGCAGGCTACACGGAAAGCCGCACCCCAATCAGCAGATAGACAGCCCACGACCATTAATCGGACTCAGCAACGGGTTCCACAACCAGATTATCAGCAGCAAGAGCAAATTTCCGCCCCACCACCCCCTGCAGGTGCCCCATCGAATCCATACGCACCAGCATCAGCGGCCAAATACCAGAACCCTTATGCCCCCTCCAATGGTTCGTACGGTGGTTCAGGGTTTAACAATTCTGGTCCTTATCAGCAGAATCCGTACCAGCACCAGCCGCGACAGCATCTGGGAATGGGACCACACCCTAATTTGGGTGCTGGCCACCAGAATCAACCACTTGCGCCTCCTCCGCGAAACATCAATGCTTCTCCCTCCATTCCACCACCCTCAAAGACCACGAATTTGAGCAATTGGAATGACACTCCTGAGGACTTCTTCAAGGCACCTACCTCTAGACGGGGAACTCCTGGTGTGGGTGCTAATCCATCCTCGGTATACCAGCCACTACAGCAAGCAAACATGGGCTCTTCATTTGGACCACCACCAAAGTCCACCCCACCGCTTGGTCCTCCACCCAAAAGCTCTGCAGCGCCAACACCTGGGATGTCAAGTCCATCGACAAAGCTTCCGCAATTTTACCAACAGCCCGAGAGACCTAGATCTACCGCAAATGCATACGCACCTGCGCAATCTGCCAACAGCTTGCCTGTGCAGCAACAGCCAATAATTGCCCGAGGCCCATCCCCATACAACCCCCCACCATCTGCCGCACCACGCAGTAATCGCTATGCTCCAACACATCCTCCCCAGCTGGATCCTTCGTCCACTCAGCAGCCAACCCCAACGACGCCCGGCACCAACCTAAGGGGACCCCCGCCGACTAACCCATATGCTCCGCAGGAGAAGTTCAACGCACCACAAAAAAATGCACCGCAGCAGCCGCCACCATCTGCGGGACCACCTCCCCAATCTGCCCCCCCCCCATCTGGTCTACCACAGCAACAGGGATCTCGACCTGGAACCGGTCAATCTCAACGGCAATCCGCTCCTCCGCCATCCAAATACCGTGAGTACGAATAGCAAGGATTGTAGCGTGGATCTGTCACTGACAAATATCTAGCCCCTGGAGACCGAAGCCACATTCCATCTAACGCTCGACCAGTTCTTGATCTTCTCAGCTCTGATATGCAACGCGTAAAATCCAAGGCGCCATCTAACTTCAAAGCCCATGTTAATGACACTGAGAAAAGACTCAATGTTCTTTTTGATCATCTTAATAATGAGGACCTGCTCAAATCGGACACCATTCAGAGTATGATAGAGCTAGCACAGGCCATTCAGGCGAGAGACTTCGAGCACGCGCAGGCCATACACATAGAGATTATGACAAATAAGACCGATGAATGTGGAAATTGGATGGTAGGGTGCTCTTCGCGCATCAAATCTGACCATTTTCTGACTTTGCGATAGGTCGGAGTAAAGCGTTTGATTGCCATGAGTAGGGCGACCCCTTGAGCGTAGGCAATTGGCTATGGACTTCGATTTGAAGGTGAATTTGAGCGTTATTGGCGGGAACAGGCTTACAAATGCGTTTAGCGACTTCTGATAGTAGAGACTAGGTAGACTACGAGTAGCATCATGCATAGAAAAATCTTACGTCACAGTCGCAGCCAGTAACAGCAATGGGACCAAATACACGTTTGGAATGAAATTTGTGGTTCTCTACAATGCTCAGATGGGCACAGATTTCTTTTCTATCTGCCTGATTGTATTCGATGACATGTGCATTGAGATGGCGATGCTTGCAAAGGGGTCATTGATTGTAGAATCATAAAACTAGCATGCATGAAACCCGCCTGTTTGCATCCTTCTCTCAAGAAGGAGGCTCACTCATGGGGGTACCATCATCCTGCTCGACGGCCGAGTCCGGTAAAGGTGTTCTCGTCGGCGTCTCCATCCCGCCCGGCGTTCCATATACATCATGTTGAATCAATATATCATCGTCCAGCGGCCGCCACAACCATTCTCTCCTACGCTTCCTTCTGCCATGAATGGGTGTTGCATGCCCGTCCTCGGCCTGAATCTCTTCCCTTTTCCTCTGATGTTCGTCTTTAGTAGGCTCTGCGTCGGAATCTGGGTCGGATGTTTCCTCAATGACTGGAGTCGGTACAACCTCCACAAGCTTTTCCTGGAACGCCACCCGCTTGACGGGCGGGAACATGCGTCTTGGTGCCCGAGCCGATGTAGCTGACAGATGCCGCCGTGGCAATGGACTGTTACGGAGAATGCTGTGTGCCCCGATGGGTAGGACATAAGGCGCGGCGCGCGAGAATGGCGAGACTCCCGAAGCTGTGGAGGATGAGGGCGAAGTTATGGAAGTGGATGAGAAATTTACGGGGGGCTCCACTGCGGCAGATGATACCGGAAGAGGAGCCTCGAATGTGTTCGCGCGTGTGTTCCGGGCCGTAGGAGAGTGTGTTGAGATATTGAGAGAGGCGGCCAGCCTTTTTGTTGGTGGCGATGGTGGTATAGCAGTCTGAAGGGAGAGCTTTGGTCGTTGGGGAGGCGGCGGTCTTGTTGATGGCATTATGGACAACATAGCGCCTGCTACTTGTTTTCGAAGTTCGGACGTGTGAGGTGAGGGTTCTCGAGGTAATGTTGGGATGGAAGTGGTGTAAGAGTCTTGATCCTGACGGTTCGGGCTCGAGTCTTGTGAGCGCATGGGTAAAGCTAACATGACGACTGTTGCCCCGATGATCTAGGCCAGAAGATCGTCAATGTCAAGAGGCGAGGCAGGACGTTGAAAAGGCAAGGAAAGGATTGGATGAGGAGTCGATATGGAGAGGCCGTTGATGAGGCAGTGTCGAGAGCGAGTAAGCGAGACAAAGCGCGGCTATAGGAAGGACGGAAAGATTATAGAGAATTAGATGCTTGTCTTTGCGGTGGAAGAACCATGTTTGCTCGGTATAGGAGAAGAAAGTCCGACTTCTGAGAGATTGACACTTGACCGGTCCGCAGGTGGGAAATTGTAGGAGCAGACTCGGGAGGTGTTCTATTATGCAAGTGACAGTCGGACCGATGGACGCGATTAGAACTGATCGCCGGCCCGAAAAATGGCCGCCGGTTCGATAAAGTAAGGGACTACCTTAGTCATACTGGCTCTACTCTCCGGAGCAGATCCTCCAATAATGACAAGGCTAACCCCTTCGCCACCCATGAATACTTTAGTCTCCATTTGCCTAAATAGTTCTATGCTTGGTGCCTCGATACCGTCTCATTGAGCTGCCTCCAAATACCCAGCCTTTGATGAAGGATAATCCTTGGCCTTCGATCACGCTTCCTTCCACCACTCGATCATGAGTTCGACCGGACAGAATGGAACAGGTGGCCCCCCGGAGAAACGATAGGAGGATAATCATTCATTTCGTAAGTCAACCTCTAAATATAGCATTCAACTGATTTGGCGGTGCCTGACCGTCCAACAGGACTATGGTTGGTAGATCGTACCCTGACTTACAGCTTGATCGGCTGCCGGAATGCGGGAGACTGATCGATCTTACGCACAGATTGCTTCTATGCAGCTGTCTTCGAGCGGGAAGACCCTAAATTGAAATCTCTACCCCTAGCGGTTCAGCAGAAGCAAATCATAGTCACTTGCAACTATGAAGCTCGTCGTAGAGGTCTTTACAAACTGCAGCTTGTGAAGGAGGCCAAAAGGACATGCCCCGACGTACTTATCGTTCTTGGAGAAGATCTGACACGCTTCAGAAACGCGTGAGTCTACCCCCGCCCATGATATCCTGTTCCGCAGCAAAGTCTGCGTGTCAAGACTTGCTACTCCTCGATCATAAGTCAAGACTCAAGGTATTTATTTGAAGAGGCGTCGACTGACTGTGGGAATGATTGTCAGCTCCAAGGACAATTACCAATTCCTGAGAAGCTATACATGGAGTAATAAAGTCGAGAGGCTCGGTTTTGACGAAGTAAGCCCATGAAAATGGGTGCTGGTAGGTGTGGTAAACATTGATGCTGAGTCAGAGTAGGTTTTCATGGACGTGACAGACTTGGTCGAGTACAACCTCGAGCTGCTAAATCGTCATGATATGACTGCCTCCTTTTTTCATCTAGACCGAAACGATCCAACTCTTGGCTTTGCTTTCGACGCTTCCAGAGTATCTGGCCATACTTACCCTGCGGCTTCTTCGTTTTCCGCAGATGACTACCACTCTTCAGGTGATGATTGCAATCTCCTGCTTCGTCTGCGCCTTGGCTCTCATCTTGCCCAGCATGTGAGACACCAGTTGGAAGAGTGGAAAGGGTACACTTCAACTGTTGGCATTAGTACCAACAAGCTGATATCGAAACTGGTAGGCAATGTCAACAAACCAAAGGGTCAAACTACCCTTATCCCTCCATACACACGTAGTGATGTCGACGGCACAAGCAATGTTTTTCGTTTTATTGATGAGCATGACATTGGCAAGATCCCTGGTATTGGCTTCAAGATTGCTCAGAAGATGCGGAACCATGTGCTTCAGCGACCAGCTACTTTTGGCGTTAGACTCGTCTATGGTCCCACCAAGGAAAACGTGACAGTGAGAGACGTCCGGATGCACGAAGGCATGGGACCGGAATTGCTCGGCCGGTTGCTTGCCGGCCGAGGTGCCCCTCGAGACCTGGCGGAGAGGGTGTGGGGTTTGATCAACGGCGTGGATGATGTTCAGGTTGCCAAAGGCAAAGAAGTGCCCCAGCAAATCAGCATGGTCAGTTTCAAATGCTTCTGGGACGAAGTCTGATACTGAATATAAGGATAGGAAGATAGCTATGTCAGACTTGATGAGCTTGCAGAAGTTAGGAAGGAGCTGAAAATGCTGGCTGGGAGTCTCATCAGGAGGATGCGATTGGACCTGACCGCCCCACTCGACGATTATGACCTGGGTATGGTGCCCAAGGAAGATGGAGATTTTCCAGTACACGATACTTCTGTCCTTAATACTCGAAGGTGGATAGCCCTCCCACGAACGCTGAGATTGTCCACTCGTCCACGGCCGCCGCTCAACCCCGACGGCTCGCGTTCCAGGACATTCACACGGATCTCAAGATCCGGGATCATGCCGTCTTGGGTCTTTAATCTCACCCTTAGCGTCGAGATACTGGTCGAAAAGCTATTAGAGGAGTCATTGTTGCCCTTATTTAAGAAACTCCATCCTGAGAAATCAGGATGGAATCTTAGCTTGGTCAACGTTTGCGCAACGAGTATGTCACTGACTGCGGGCGATGGTAAAGATGGAGCAGGCCGCGATATCGGAAGGATGCTCAGGAGACAAGAGGATGTGCTCAAGGATTGGAAGGTAAATGATGTGGATGTTGCTCCTTCCGACGAGGAAGCTGAAGAACACCAATTGAGAGAAGATAACCTCAACCATAGAGAGCACCAGAATGCAGACAATAAAACGCAGCAACATCCTCCTCTCGGATCCGAGGACATGAGAAGCCTAACTCAAGAAAGTTGCGGCGACAATGATGCGTGGGATAGCGAGGACGGTATGCAAGATTTGGGTAATTCGTGCAAAGTATGCGGCGCTCCGATGCCCCCCTTCGCGATGGCTGCACATGAGCGCTTCCACACCATCCCAGATTAATCGAGACGCGCAAAAAGCTTGACGGAAAACCGGCCGACGGCCCTCAACCGCTGCCAAGGTCGTCTGATCAAGACTCTTGTTTACTTGGTCGCCTCGGTGAGTAGTACGCAGCTGGCACTTGCGAAGAGTAACCACCCGAGGCAAGTGTCTGGGAAACCCTCTTTGGCTGGGCCGTTCGAGAGCGACGCCGCCACAGCGCACTATGATGAGCTCTGAATCAATGGCAGATACTCGGCAAGCCACAGATTTTAATGCTTCTCTCGAGGTCGTCCCCACATCTAGCCCAGTTAGATGCAGATCTTTTCAAAGGCACCTCTGGCGGTTACGGTAAAGAAAGTGGAGCTTTGAACGATTTGAGCGTACTGTGGCTGTGATTTCAGCCAGGGATAATGGATGAAATCAAGCGGCGCTATCTAGAAGGTTTGTGAAGACTCGGATCGGCTCGGATAGCAAGGAATCTGTATGAGAGCAGACAATTTGCGTGTGGAGACATCATGGTCTCCTTAGTGGCCATTGCATGGCTCGCCAAAACTACCCAGAGCTGCCGGCTGATACCATTCAGTCCCAAAATTTATTCTCAACCCCTTCCCCATGATACTGCGTATGTCCCTTTTCGTTTTCCAACGTTGACGCGATAGCTCGGACGAAGACTTGGAAAAGCAGAGTTCATTGGTAGATCTTCTGTAGTATCGCACGGGCACTTCTCAACCCACAGCACCCTTCCACCAAGCCACAACGCCAACCACAAAAACAACGACCATACCGTCCTCAACAACCGTACTCCAAATGCCGCTATACCTCGCCGCCAACATCAACCAATCTTTGTACGGCTCCGGCAGCATATTACCTACAATCCCCATCCACCCTCCAAGCTGAGTGCCCCCTCCCTTCTCCAGAAAGAACCTTGAACTCTGCAACATCAACTCCGCAGTCGCGAATGCCCAAAACACATTTCGTCCCCCTTCGTGCCCTACTCCTAAAATGCCACCTCTTGAGATATCGCCTGTGAATGCATGTGATGTGGCCGTGACGTAGATGCCGAGAATGAGGGCGAACATGGCATGCACAATTTTCCACAAATACCCGTACGTGTCCTGCTCTGTTGGAGGTCCACTCATGCCCGCCATGCCTCCAGCGCCCAACATGGCAGCCAGTCCGGGCGGCAGTCCACCTGGGCCTTCGCCGCCCTGACCGTCAGCCCCGGGCATGCCGCCCATCATCTGCTGCAGCATCTTCATCATCGGATCCTCCTCGCCTTGTTGCTGTTGCCGAGGGTCGTTGAGACCGGGCTGAGGCCCACTGCCGCGCAGGAGGGCACGGATGTCCGCTTCGCTAGGCTGGCCATTGTTGCTGTAGGTATTTGGAGTGCGGGAGGCGGAGGGATGGGTGGACAGGTCGACTTCGGCTGGGTCGGAGTGGGAGGACCCAGTCGCTATGTTGGTTGGTTCTGGAGCGGATCAGCTCGAGTTTCATGGCAAGAGCAGGGGATGAGCGCAATGTAGGACGAGGGACACGCAGCGTACCGGGGAGATTCTGACGGCCGGAGACATTTGTAATTTTCTCTAGTCGCGACGGACCGCCTTCTTTGATCTTGGCTTCACGGCGCTCGCGGCGGAGGCGGGCTTGCTTTTGGTTTGGAGTTTCCGCATCGCCGCCTTGCCGTTGTGGTTCAGGGCTGTCCATTGATCGGGATGATGCGGATCGACGGAGTCAAGGGAAAGTTGGTTTGGGAATTTGGATATTTCTACGCCCACAAGCGTGTGATTTGACAGGGCTGGGCTGGGCTGGGCTGACTGGGGACTGCACAACAGATCATCGGCCCCTTGAGAGCGTACAAATCGAATTAGCAAGTAATCACAATCAATGAATATAGAGACACGTATCGAGTCAGTCTAAGCAAGCCTACAGGCTGGTCGCGCGTGGAATTGTATGTTGTTACATGCTTCCTGTTGCCAATCACCGAAGTCGTCATTTCACACATGCTATTCACAAAAACGCAGGCAAGCAAACATCAAAGACTCAAGCTTCAGTCTCCACATCAGGCTCTCTTCCTCCCAAGCCTCCTGTAAGCTTGTGTTGCACCTTCTTCAAGGTGAATTTAGCCTCGTCCTTGGCGAACGCAAGATTCTATAGAGCACCGATCAGTCAAAGTCCCATGCTCGTTTCAAGAATGATCTCAACTCACTCGGACAGGTTTCCACTGCAACAAACCCCTGTTATGCCTCTTCTCCGTCCGCTTGTTCGCTACCTCTCTCTTCTTCTCGTCTTCCTTGATGGTAGTTCCCTCTGCGCTGCCGTTCATTGCTTTTCCAGCCCCTGAGCTCTCGCCATCGTGCACGCCCAGGTCGGAGTCGGAGTCACTGTCATCGACCTCGCCATCTATGTTGTCATCGTCATCGCTAGGATCGTGGGGGTCATGAACAGGCTTGTCGACACCAGGCTCTGCTCTCTTACGGCCCTGGGAGTCCATGTACGCTTTTGGGTCGTGAGTGAAGGCGCCGCTCCAGTCTTGCCCGTCTTTTGTAAGCCATTTCTGCCGTTCTTCAGGAGTAGCATCTTTAAGCACGTCGCGACCCTCGGTCAATGATTTTTCATGAAGCTCTTGCACCTTCTCTGGCATTTCCTTCGTAACACGCTTTTCGCGGACACCTTCCGCAAGACACGCTTCCCATGTCTCGAAAGTCTCGCGGGTATTGTTGTCCACCACAAAGCGCTCATGGTCTTCGTCAGTACCAGCCTTGAATTGGCAGCGAAATTGCAGGCGTCCTATTTCTTGCAGATCTTCTAATCCGGGGACTTCTTTGGCCTTTATATTTTCCTCTGTGATGTAGTTTTGGGTCAGACGGGCGCCATTCTTTGTTGTCCAAATGGGGATATTAATGCCAACTGGAGTGTTGTCTACCAGCTCATGTAACCAGATCATAGCGTACGCAGTAGCTCCCCGCTTGCCTGTGACGTGGAACTCAAAGACTACTGGCGAGCGATACCGGAATTTGACGGGCAGGCGTACGTTGTTCTTGCCATCTTTCTTAGCAATGTCCCAGTACATGCCATCACCTTCGGCAAGCTTTCGACATTGAGTCCTTGAGATCTGACCGACGCTACCGCCAGTTCTCATCTTGAGCTTAGTATTGCTGTGGTAATTAAGCGCCAGAATTCGGTCCGAAGTAAATTCGAAGGTGCCAACATCCCAGCCGAGCATGTTTGGAGGTAGACGAGTCTCGATGGCTCTAAACAACAGGGAGATCCTCACACGACCGAACCCGATGCCACCATCGAGAGGGTACCATCGAGTGACTTGAGAGCATGTCTGTAGGATTTCCGAGAGCTTGAGTGGTACAACGCCTAGGATTGGGTCATGCTGCCTGTGGCGCTGGTCGCGCACAGTAACGGTGACGATTGCAGACCTCCAGTCTCTTACAAATCTCTCAGTGCCGGCGTTAAAGATTGGTTTGCTGCTGACAACTTTGGCTCGAGTGCGGTATACCAATTGGTCGTTGTATAGAATAGTGCAATAGCTACTTGGAAGATTCTTACTGACTTCCTCTGTATTTTCCCCAGCATCCTTTGCCGGTTCATACTCTCTACCTTTCCTGTTACCTTCACTGCCTTGAACATTTTCAAGCTCCAAATTGACGATTTGGTGAATGACGACAAGGCAAATACCGCTGGGCCACAATGGGTCAGGGGGTGTATGCGCTACAGCATCCTGATCTTGATTGTTCAGGGTGCCTTTGTCGTCTTGTAGCTCTGGATTATCCTTGAGGGAATCCGGAAGATCCAGATTCTTGCCGTCAGTCCTCAGAGCAGGTCGGAACTTTGGCTTCGTGAAGTAGCCCACCTCCCAATGCAATTCTCCCGGCATTTCACTGTCTGCTTCCATGCCTGACAGCTTCGAGACCTGAGGGTACATCTTACCAGGATGCTGTATCATTTTTTGCATAGACAATTCAACCTTGCCGACAATGTCATCGGCGCTGGAGCGGTCAGAATCCCACAATTCCACGCTGAGCTGTTCGTCAGCTTTGATGTATTCGGGGTCGACAAGCAATCTGTTTTCGGTTAGCACGGGAGTCCTCACGATGTCCAAAGACTTACGCTGCGGTCTCTTCCCATATCGGGTTCAAGTCATCAGTGATCACACGAGTGCAGTACATCGGCTTGCCATATTTCGAGAAAGTGAGGGTGACATATGGATCCGAGCCCCCACCTTTACTGCCACGCCGGTCTTGCTTGCTGAGGCCTACAGCTCGGTGTATCCGTATCCACATGACACCTAAAGCCGTGGTATCCTTGGCGATCTCATCGCCCTGCAGGATGGCTCGCATATCGATTGACATGGATTTTGGTGCAACGTACATGCTTGCAGCGGCTCCAATAGCGTAATTGACAAAATTTGAGATCAAAGGTAGGTTCAGGATGTTGACACCCTTTGAAACCATTGGTATACACCCAGCTTGGACTTGTGGCAAACCCATCAAGGTGAAAGTAAGATTCTTCAGAAACGGAGGCTCGGGTGTCATCTGGAGCCGCAGTCTTACTGTACCTACTAAACCTTGTAACTCCACGAATATAGGTAGGGGAACACCGAATAAGCCCTTCATTCCCAGATAAAAAATTAGCTGCATGTGCATATTCCGTGCTTTTGATGATGTGTCGTCAGCATCGCTAGGCTTGGCATGGTAGGCAAAAGATGCCTCGAGATTGTAATAGTCGCCCCCTTCTTCATCGGCGGCAGCCTCCTGAGGGTCCTTTGTTTTCTTGTTCTCCGCATGTATGCTTTGCTTCAATTCCTTGACATGGGTATCTGGTAGAGAGCGGAGACTGAGAATTCGAATCGGATTGTTGCCTTGATTGATCTCTGCGACCCGAACATTCTCTATTACTCCAGGAACCGACGCACTCATCACATCCTCGAGAGTGTCAGCGACACTCGCAAACATGTCCGGGTTGATGAGGCCCCAGACAATGCCCAGTAGCGTGTTCATCCATTCCACAGATTCTGGGAGCAGATTTGCGGTTGCCTACAAAGATCAGACCTACATATAAAGATGTACTCGTATACCCCCAAGACTCACCGTCTCTCCTCTCGATTGCTCGCTCGACCATTCGACCTCTCGGCCACTACGGATGACCTCCTTCATCCATAGCCATATCCCAGAAACAATGCACATAGCTGTAGGAATCAAGCCTTTCAAAGAAGCCCCGAACATCTTCCCAAGTAGAACGATGGCAATGAAGACACCTATGCACAAACCCGAAGCCCTGTTCTCAAGAGATGCGAACATGGGCTCATAGCTGACTGAAGGCGTTGGATGGAACAGTATGTTGGTCTTCTCTCCGTGAATAGGGACATCGGAAGTAGATCCTTCGGCAACGGGATCAGGGGGGGCAGTGACATCTTGGTTGTGCTTATATTCAGGATTAGTCTGTGACGCCTCGGTCTTCACAGTGGTGTCTTTGCCGAGATTCGCGTTCGGTACTGATAGCTGGGGGTTTTCTACAGCCTTAATGTAATCTTTGTTGACGTCCTCAATCTGAACCTCATTTTGGGTTGTAGGATCGTGCACTGTCTTGAGTGTGCCCTCTTTTCCGGCTTTGGTTACTGTGTGTGGTTTTACATCGCTGGTGCCCTGCCCTTGCTTTTGGTCCAACTTGTTGAGCTCCGCAAGCTTCGCATCTCGATCCTTCTTGTCCTTGTCCAAATTGGCAACGAAGGTCTTGATGTCGGGAATCTTGTTCCGCCCGCTGTAGTGACCTCCAGGCGCATGTTGCTAGGAAATGCCCGATCAGGTTCACGTTCTGAAGGCAGAGTAACGATCAATCTTACCTGCTGCTGCTGAGCCATTACAGGGTTCGATCCGCTTTATAGATTACCATCTAAGAGCCCCAGCGAAGTGCTTGACCGAGTTGAGGATCACAGCAGCGCAAGATGTGAAGAAAAGAGCGTCTTCTTGGATGCAGATAGGAATTTCCATTTGCCAGGGAAATAACGAACGGACGCGTTATTGGTTAAACTCCGGCCGCTACCCCTAGTTGCCTTTATCTACTCGTTTTCGGTTTTTATTCGTCGGCCCGCGGCCGTACCACTAAAATTTTGCCTAAAAGCTGCTAACTATTGAATTAATTATCTACAGCATTAAAAACCTCTTAAAAAGCGTCCTAATTAGGAAATCTTGAAGCTATTCCTTATTATATATAAATAAGTATATCCTAGGGTTATAATTACTAACTTATAATTATTTATAGTCCTTTAAATATACCTCTACCTCTTTTTAATACTTAAAAGAATTAGATCTAATAATATTTATATTATAAATTAATACCTATAATTATTAACTTCTTTAAGGAAGTTATAAACTAGTTAGTTAAGAAAATATATAATAATATTATATTATTTAATATATATATATATATTTAAATAGGGGGCTTAAACAGGGGTATCTATTTAAAATATTACTATTTATATAAGATACTATCTAGATATTCTTAAAGTAAAAGTCCTAAGTATATTTTAATAAGATTTAATACTTTATCTTTAATAAATAGAGTATTTACCTAGGTATTCCTTATATATTAAAAACGCTTAAGAGGATAAAGATAGATAAGAAGTTACTATAATAAGTTATTATAAAGTAGTAATAAGTATATTAGAATAGCTTTTTTTATAAGGTTAATATATATATAATTAATATACTTATTATTATTAATAAAAGTACTATAAATAAGTATATCTACTTTTATAAATAAGGTTAAGCTATATATAATATTAAACCTTAGATTATCTAACCTCTTAAATAATTTAAATAATTTAGTATCTATAGTAAAATACACCTAAAATAAGTAATATAAGGTAAATAGTATTAAGATAAAAGTAGTATATAAAGGCTTACCTTACTATAT
>JAABUK010001350.1_pt1 | contig 47217 bp, 41 predicted proteins | sample 5559141 | NCBI WGS metagenome assembly JAABUK01 (sample SAMN10711869, study PRJNA513367) | rock metagenome | isolation source: Antarctica rocks | place: Antarctica: Victoria Land, Pudding Butte nord | collected 2016-01-03 | reverse complement strand
CATAATGCTGCTTTGATGCACGGGTTTTGAGGGCTCTTGCCATTTATATTTGCACTTTATAAGGCAAAAGTTATGAAAAACTATTAACTCTATTGAACTTTATAGTTTTTCAGCAGACCCTAATTAACAGCCTTATAATAACTTATTAAATCATTTACAAAAACCCTCACATTGTTATAGAATAATTTTGATGAATTATAAAGATAATAATCAAAGTTTTATGGAAGTAATCGCATTGTTAGCCGTTTTGCTGATTGCCTCATCTCTTTTTATGATTGCCTACGTTGTTATTACAAATTACTACGCTGCTAAAGAAATAAATAAAGAACAGGAATAAAGGATCGGCATATTTTAGGTTAAGAAGAAAATGATTGATATTTTTTCCTCTTAACTTTTTTAATAATAATGCTGATTGACCGCATGTTGTGCGTTCGCCCTTCTCTCATGTAAAGCTGTGTCAAACGTTACAATAACAGGAACATGGTCGCTGTACTTATTCCAAAATTCATACTGACCTACTTCAACTGATTTCAGATGTTCGAGCATGTCAATTGATGCAAAGCAATAATCAACGTGATAAGGTTTGTCTTTGTGTCTGTACATGTAAAGGGTGGGATGTTGTTCCTTGCCTTGTATCTGATTAAAATACATATGATAAACGCTAAAAATTCCTTTTTCTTCAAGTCGCGTAACAACTTTCGAATGGTTTTCTTCTCTTTTTGGCCTGTCCCAAATTGTGTTACTGTTAACGTCACCGATTAGTATTGTCTGCTTACTTGTAATTATAGTGTCGTAATGATGAATTGCTTTCCAAACTTGTGTTATGTATTGTCCATCTGGATCGTTTGGATTATTCGCCCAGACAGCGAAAAGATTAAAGTCAAATTCACCACCTGAAACTGCAATCGGAACAATCATTTTGAAGCTGTTATTATGGACATCTAAAACTTTAAACCGAAAGTCGGAGTAAGAAAAAATACCAAGGCCTTTGTTTTGGTTTTGTCCGAGCCACAAAGTATCAGCCGGTTTTGGTGTGTGACTTTTGAAAAGCAGCTTATCTGGATGTTCACATTCTGGAACAATAAGGATGTCTGGCTTATGTGTCAATATTAGGTCAGCCTTTTTCCTAAAAACCATGTTACAGTTCCAAGTAATAATTTTCATGTTGTAGGTGTGACTAATGGGTGACGCACAATATTTAATAAGTGGTAAAGCAGTTGAAGTTTGAGATTAAAGTTTATATTTTTCCGGCTATTGTATTTCTTTCTTTTTATGAACTATTCTTAACAGTGTTGGCAGCACAATCAGCAGCAATGGCAATGCTATTATAAAACCGCCGATAACTGCAATTGCGAGAGGCTGATGCAATTGCGCTCCGGTTCCTATCCCCAACGCTAAAGGCAGTAAAGCGATAATAGCGCCTAAAGCAGTCATTAATTTTGGGCGAAGCCTGGTAGATATGGAATAAACAATAGAATCATCAACGTTTTGCGTATGCAATGATTCGCGGAACTGCAGGTAAGTAAAAATAGCATTTTCACCTATAATTCCTACAATCATAATAAGGCCGGTGTAGCTGCCTACATTTAAAGCAGTGTTTGTAATATATAAGCCAAGATAACTGCCTGAGATACCTAAAACAGCAATGGTTATTATTACAAGCGCTACCAAAAAATCTTTAAATAAAAATAATATTACCCCAAAAACCAGCAGGCTCGAAGTAATTAATATAATAAGCAATTCATGAAATGATTTTTGCTGCTCGGCATATTCTCCCCCATACTCAATGTGATAACCGCGCGGAAAATTTATTTTGGAAGAGATATTTTGCTGAATTTCTTTAATAGTGCTGCCTAAATCACGGTTTTCTAATCTTGCAGTTATTACGCCCATAGACTGCAGGTTTTCCCGTTCTATCTCTGCGTCACCCGCATTCAGTTGTATTGAAGCCAGTTCGGTTATTGATTTCAATTTTCCCGAAGGCAAAAATATCTGCAGGTTTTTTATTCCTTCCACGCTTTGCTGGCGGCTGTTGGGGTATAACAATCTTACGGTTGTTAATTGTTCTTTTTCCAGAATGTTTCCTGCTACTGCGCCTTGCAGCGATAGCTGTATCTGCGATTGAAAGTTAGCAGGCGTTAAACCGAACTGGGCAAGTTTACTGTTATCAGGAATAATGCTGACCGAAGGTCCTGCTATCACGATACCATTAAATACATCCGCAGTGCCTTGTACCTTTTCTACAATTCCGGCGATTTTCTCAGAATAATCATGTAGTGTATTTATATCATCCCCAAAGATTTTTATTTCTATTGGCTGCACGGATGTCATCAGGTCGCCAAGCATGTCGCCGATCACCTGGCCAAAATCAATGGTGAGAGCAGGTTGGGTGGTCTCTATTCTTTTTCTTATATCTGCAATTACATCTTCAGTTGTTTTATCTCTTTTTTTCTTTAATTGAATAAGATAATCGCCCCGGTTTGGCTCTGTTATAAAAAATCCCATTTGCGTTCCCGTTCTTCTTGAGTAAGCGGCAACTTCAGGCGTTGAGGTTACAATTTTTTCAACTTCACGCAGTATTCTATCCGTTTCAGCCAAAGACGTTCCCGGCGGCGTATTGTAGTCGAGCACAATGCTTCCTTCATCCATTTCGGGTAAAAAACCGGTTTGTAATTGCGGCAGAATTAACCAGATGGCGACTGCAAGGGCAGCCATAATAATGAGGCTGATATAAGGTTTGTGTATAAAGAAAGAAACCCATTTTTGTTTTTTTAATTCAACCGGTTTGTGTACTTTTTTTATTGCATCTTTTTTGTTTTTCGTTAGAAAAAGATAAATAACGGGCAGTAAAATCCAGGTTACGAAGAATGAGCATACTAAAGTAATAATCATTGTATTGGTTAAAACTTTAAAGTAAGCGCCGGCAACTCCGCTCATCATTTCAAACGGAATAAAAATAACGATCGTGCTTATAGACGACCCAAGCATTGCAGGAAAAAGGTAATGAATAGCTTTTTGCAAAACAACCGGAGTTGGCTCATCCGGATGTTCTTCGTGCGACCGGTGAATCTGCTCTACCACAACAATCGCGTCATCTATTATCAAACCAATTGCTGCCGCAATAGCGCCCAGCGTCATTATGTTTAACGAATAACCAAAAATATATATACCGATAAGTGAAAGGCAAATAGTAACAGGAATGGTTATCAATATCGTGGCACTGGCTTTTACAGAGCGCAGAAAAATAATGGCCACAATAATGGCAAGCACTAAACCAATCCATAAACTGTCTGTAACGCTTTTAACCGAATCGTTTACAAAATCTGCCTGTACATAATATGGCTTTATGCTGATGCCCTGGGGAAGGATTTTCTTTAAATCTTCCACCTTTGTTTTCATATCATTCGATATGTCAATCAGGTTTGCATTAGGTTGTTTTATAACCGCCACCAGCAATCCTTCGCGCCCGTTTGCATTTATTTTTGTGTATTCTACAGCTTCATTAATTTTTACACCGGCAATGTCTTTCAGCTGCACAATTCTTTTGCCATTATTTGAAACAATAATATTTTGCAATTCGTCCAATGAGTGAACAGTCGCATCAGTAACAGTGAGGTACAACAACCGGTAATCCGACAAATACCCATTTGACTGTATAAAATTGGTTTGGTTGAGCGAATTAGTCAACGCATCAGGCGTAATGGAAAGTGTGCTCATCTTTTCGGTATTGAGCGTAAGCCAATACTCTTTTTGCTTTCCGCCAATAATGCGTACTTCAGCCACGCCTGCTACCTGCGATAAGAATGGTTTAACTGTGTACAAAGCTACTTGTTTCATATCAATCGGTGTGCGGCTGCTGCTGTTGGTTTCCAAACTATAACCAATTACAGGAAGAATGGAGGGATTCATTTTCTCCACCGTTATTTGCACGCCTGGCGGCAAATCGTTTTGTATCTCTGCAATCTTCGATTCTATTCGCTGCTGGCTCAGATCCACGTTTGCGTCCCAATTTAAAAAAGCCGAAATCTCGCAACTTCCCCGGCTGGTAATGCTTCGTACATCTGCCAAATCAGGGATCTGTTTTATTACATTTTCCAACGGCTTTGTAACCGTAATCATCATTTTATTTACCGGCTGCAATCCGGCATCAGCAATGATTTTTATCTTAGGGAAAGTGATCTCAGGAAATAAGGATGTCTGTAGTTTGCTGTAAGCAAAAACGCCGCCTGCCAGTATCATAATAATGACAACGGTAAGGGGGTTTTTGTATGATATGAAGAAGCTTTTCATTGATTATTTATAGTAAGTAGGAAGTCTGAAGTCGAAAATCGAAAGTAAGAAGTTGGAAATCGAAAGCAGAAGTCCTTATGCTTCATATCTCATGGTTCCTGCTTCATATTTCTGTCATCTGTCATCCAACAACTGTCAACTTCGCTACTCTCTCACAATTTTCACTTTAGCGGTATCAGGCAAGCCGTAGTTTCCTGTTAACACAATTTTATCTGATGGCAAAAACGCCGGTTGTAAAATTTCAATCCAATCGGCAGTTTCCAACCCTTTTGTCACAGGCACTTTTACCGCCGTAGCGGAATCTATTAATTTCATCACCCAAAAACTGCTTTGGGATTCATCAGTCAATACGGCTGCTTTTGGTAAAGATGGTGCGTTGTTTTTAGTGTTTTTTATTATTCTTACTTTTCCTATTAAATTTTGCGGAATTGGAGAAGAGCTATTTACTTTTATTAATACCGCCTGCGTTTGAGAAACAGAATCAACAGCCGGCATTACACGGGCGACATTTCCTTTCAAAATAGTTTTATCGGGTAAAACTACATCTACTGTTTTATTTTGTAATAAATAAGACCTGAGCTCATAAGGCAGATTTAGTAAAAATCCAAAACTTTTCGAATCGCTTAAAACCGCTAATTGCTCACCATCCTGTACGTAATCGCCAGGCTGGTGATCTACGGAAGTTATATATCCTGTTTGTGTTGCATTAATCCTTATTATTCCGGAAAAACTGAATGAAGTATCCAAAGAATTGATCGTATTTCCCAGGGCCTTTGCCTCTTTTGTCTGCATTATAAAAGCCGGCCGGCCTGTGCGTACAAATTGACCTAACTTTATGTTGGCTGATTTTATATATCCGTTTGCAGTCGCCTTTATAAAGCTGCTTTGCAAAAAAGATGACATCGCGTTCAACTCTACATATTCGGTTAGCGGCTCATTGCTGACGCTTGTTACTATTACCGGCGTTCTTACTTCTTCTTCTGCACCAGCAACTTCATCTTTTGACACTTCTTTGCTTTTGCAGGAAATCACCAAAAGAATTGCTAAACAAAAAGAGAGAAAATAAACGTTCTTCATTAGCTTTTTTTTATTATAATAAAAGGTCAAATGAAAACTGACATCTGACCCCACTATCATCTAACTACTGTCATCTGTCAGCCATCAACCGTCAGCTTACTCGGAGTCACCTGTTCCAATAATTAATCTGGTTTACAATTCTTAAACGGTTAATATAATTCTGGTTCAGAATATTTCGCGCATTAATATAATTTGTGATGGCAAGCACATAATCGGAGATTCTTATATCACCGGTTTGAAGCAGTTTCGCATTGGCGCTTATCAATGTTTTTACATACTTTATCTGCTCATTTATAGTTTTTACCAGCAGATCGCTTGCGTGCAGCTGCTGGTTCAGTTGCGCTATCTGCAGCTTATATTGGTTAATAAAAAATTCTTTGTTTGTCAACCGTGTTCTCTCTCTCAGATCAACCTGGCTGAGCCTGTATTTTTTTTGATGCGCATCATAAATAGGAACAGCCAGGCTGACGCCAAAGCTGACGCCAAAGTTTCTGTAGGGATTTTGGGTAAGTGATGAGATATAGCCTGCATCGGTGTAAGCGCCGATGCGTGGTTTATATTCATAATTAATAAGCGCTTTTTCGGTGGCAAGGCGCAGACTGTCGGTGGTATATCTCTGGTAAAAAACGGAATGATAAAAATCAAACTGCATGCTGTCATTCAGTGAAGGTGACTGTATTCTTACAATAGAAGTATCTACGATTCCGGCAAAATAATTTAAAGTCAGGTAATCAGTGTTATACTGTATTTGCGCCTGCAGGTAAGTAAACTGCTGCTGCTGCAGCGTTGTATAAAATGCAAGGTAATCTGCCTGCCGGTAAATGCTTGCCTGCGTAAGCTTCTTTAAAACTTCTTCTTCTTTTTTTAGCAAATCATAAATTTCTTTATTAAAATCCATGGTGATTAAATCTGCATAAGCGCTGATATATTGGTCTGTTACGGCACGCCTTATATCCTGGCCTGAAATGCGTATTGTATCAGAAAGCGCTAAACTTTGAAGGCGGATGGCAGACAGTTGTGCAGACACATTATTTGTGTTAATAAAATTACGGTTTGCCTGCACTACAGCAGAGATATTAGCACCGTTAGTGATGGCGCCGTCGTAGCCAAAGCCTTTTATCACAGGCGCATAACTGTTGCTGGTTATTAAATTTACCTGTGTTTTTAAAGATGCTCTTAATATGAGACTGTCGAAGCGGTAAGAAAGTACCTGGTTGTTATAATCTTTTATAAGAGGGCTATTGTCTGTAGCCTGACTGATAAAAAAATCAAGGGAATGATCCTGGCTATAACAGAAAGTGGAAATTAAAATAATTATAACAGTTAAAAAATATTTCATTCCTTTAATAAAAGTGATTTATTAAAATCTCACCGTTTTTTAACGGCTTTTAAAAGACCTCAGTCTCTTGTTTTTTTAATAAACTTTCCGTTATCATCAAATATCACATCTTTCCCGTTCACTTCTGCTTCATAATTTATATCACCGTTTGCTTTTACTATTTTTGCAGCTTCTTTAACTTTTGCCCCTTCATAGTGAGTTTTTAAATACGACTGAACATTTTGCGGCAGCATTTTAATCCGGATGCCCGTTTCCGTTTCGATAATTGTCCCCTCCTTATCAATTACTGCGGACATACTTTTATTATCTTTTCTGAAATTTACTTCATAATTATCTTTTTCTTTCTCCCATTTTGCATGCGTATCATGATACTTTTTATTGAAAGCTGCTTTTACTGAAGAAGGCACTTCAGATTCTTTTAGATTTTGTGCGCTTACTGCAATGGTACAGCATGTACAGGCCAATAAAACTATTAAGGCTTTTTTCAAGTTTTTTTATTTAATATTAATTAAAAAACATAGATAAAGCTGAAATTATTTTTTATAATCTCTTTTGCTTATCAGTTGATATAACGCGTATTTTCTTGACTGCCGCCGGTTTATCGCCCATAGCTATATTAATTATTTCTGTCAGTCGGTTTAAATGTTTTTCCATAGTAAAATGTAAACCTATGTTTTGTGAGCCTTCATAGCCCATCATTTTTGCTTGTTCAGGATTTTCATACAATCGCATCATATAGTCAGCCATGCCTTCAACATCTCCTTCTTCAATTAAAAGACCTGTTTTGCCATGCTCTATCACATCTGGTATTCCGGCATGTCTTGTGGCTATTACCGGCAAACCTGCTGCACTTGCTTCCAAAATTGCTACCGGCGTTCCTTCCGAGTCGCCGCTTTCTGCTGTCACGGAGTGCTGGACAAACGCAAGGGAAGCAGCAAAAAGACCCATTATCTGTGCCCGCGACTGCGTGCCTAAAAATAATACCTGTTCCTCAATTCCCAGTTCTTTTACCAAATCTTTGCATTCGTTTAAAAGCTTTCCTTTTCCTCCAAATAATAGTCTTGCATCAGGATATTTTTTAGCAACTTTTGAAAAAGCCATAATAGTTAAATGAGGCGCTTTTTTTTCAACAAATCTTCCTATTGCTATAAATTGCTGTTTTTTTTCAGGGTCAGGTTTTATATCAAAAAAATCTCTGTTTGGACCATAAGTATTTAATATTATTTTCTCTTCAGGGCACCCCAGCTCTATTAAATCACGTGACATTCTTTTAGAAACAGAAACCACAAACTGAGCATACTTAAACGTTTCAATGTATTTTTCTTTAAACTTAAGTAATACATCTTTTTTACTTGCGTCAAAACCATGAAAATGAACAATTAAAGGAAGACGTAAGGATTGAATAACTTTTAAGCTCGCAGCAGCAGTCACACCATATTCTGCCAATACACAGTCAATTTTGTTCTTTTTTAATAAATATCGAAGCGCATATTCTGCCCGTGTTGATTTACGATTTAAAACCGATTTTAATTTAAAGTAAACTTTATGGCTTATTCTTACTAACTTTTTTGTTCCTGAAAGCTGTGTGGGAACATAGTTTTTGCCATTGCAATAAAAAAAAATATTGAAAGGCAACTGTTTGTGTGCATGAATAAAAGTTTCTGAGTAAGCATTTTCATAAGGAGATAAAATAGCTAAATTTTTCATACTAAGAAAAAGTTTCATAAGTAAAATATTGGGATAAATACAGGTGCAAAGCTAACAATCCATTTTTATTACTGTTAATTAAATTTAGGAAAACAAAACTCCTTTTAAAATCTGTTTTGAATCTGTAGAAAACATTTTAAGCGTTTTTAAAAACAATTACCTGAAAATATTTACATATCAATGCGAAAGTAATTTTAGTATTTTGGTATTTTTTTACAGTAAATTTATATTTCAATTCCAATTATAGTAACTTTTTACTAAAGGCATGAGTAATAAATCATTGCCGATTCTTATTCAAAACAAATGAAGTATTTAATATTATTAATATTTACAGCAAGTTCTTCAATAATTATTGCCCAAAACAGCCCGGACGCCATTATCGGAAAATGGATGGCAATTCCTCAAAAAAACCTGATTGTAGAAGTTTATAAATACCGGAATGAATATAAAGGTAAGATTCTTTGGTTTAACGATAACGACGATAAAACAAAGCCAATGAATACAAGGCTCGATGAAAAAAATGTAAACCCTGCGTTGCGCAGGCGCAAAGTGCTTGGTCTGGAAGTGCTGGACAATATGGTATATAATTTAAAAAACAAGAGTTGGGAAAACGGGAAAATTTATGATGCAAAGTCAGGCAAAATGTGGAATGCTTCTGCCCGCATTACAAAAGATACTATTTTACAGGTAAGAGGTTTCTGGCATTTTGAGTTTATAGGGCAAAATATGATCTTTAAAAAAATCGGATAGTTTGCCATTTTTATCAAGAAAAAATTACAAAAAGAAATAGTTTTCCTTTAAAATTTTCCTTATACTTTTAATAATTTATTGTCTTTTAACCATGCGTATTTTAAAATGAAAAAAATTGTAACGCCTTTATTATATTCTCTGTTTTTTCTTACTGCATCTTCCCAAAATTCCTCAGGCTATCATGTTGCAAAGACCTTTCACATAGCAAGCGGAGGCGGCTGGGATTATTTAGCCCTAAACGATGATAAGCTCTATGTGTCTCACGGCACGCAGGTAAATATTTTAAATAAGAATAATGGCGATAGTATAGGTGTTATTGAGAATACACAGGGTGTGCACGGAATTGCCTTTATAAAAAAACTTAACAAAGGTTATATAAGTAACGGCCGGACAAATAACGTAACTGTTTTTGATTTGAAAACACAAAAGACGTCAGGTCAGATTGCAACGGGCGAAAACCCTGACGCAATTATGTATGATAATTTCTCTAAAAAGATATACACTTGCAATGGAAGAAGTAAGGATATATCAGTAATTGACCCTGCTACAGGCAAAGTTATAAAAACCATTGCCTTAGGCGGAAAACCAGAAACCTCAGTTTCGAATGATGCAGGTAAATTATATATAAATATTGAGGATAAAAATGAAATTGCAGAAGTAAATACCAGCACTTTTAAAGTAGAAAAGCGGTGGTCAATTGCACCTGCCGAAGGACCGACAGGTTTAGCTTATGACAAAAGAACAAAAAGATTATTTGCAGGATGCGATAAATTACTGGTCATATCAGACGCTTCTGCAGGAAAGGTAATTTCAAAACTAACAATTGGCGACCGTTGCGACGGAGTGGCTTTTGACCCGGCAACAAAAAATGTTTTTACTTCAAATGGCGAAGGTACTATAACTGTCATACACGAAAACGGTGCAAACGACTACAAAATATTGCAAAACGCAGTAACCAAACGGGGAGCGAGAACAATAGCGCTGGATGAGGAAACACATCGTTTGTATTTGTCAACTGCAGAGTTTAAACCACTTGCCAGGAATGCACCTGCCAACGAAAGACCTCAAATGATAGCGGGAACCTTCCAGGTATTAGTTGTAGAAAAGTAAGGGTTGATTTTTTGTTCGTCCTTGCGAGGAGGAACGACGAAGCAATCTGATGCAATTTAATTAAGCGGTTAAAAATTATAGAGCAGATTGCTTCGTTCCTGCCAAGGACGGGGAGTTTTATCCATGGTACACTATTGAGCGAAATAAACATGAATATTTACATTTTTATCCTTTGCAAAACATAGCCGCACTAATAGATATTTTCTAAAAAAACAGTTGTATTGAATGAACAATAAACTATGAAAGCAATAAGAAACTTTTTAACGCTTATTTTATTAATACCAATAATAAGTTATTCACAGCAGAAAGATACTTTAGTAAAGAAGCTTGACAGCTTAAGTATTCAATCAGACAGTCTTGCAAACGGTAAAAAAAATAATATAAGCCGTGCCGCTTATGAAGGAGCGAAACTTGATTTTGGCACCTATTTTACCTTGTTAGGAGATGATATAAAACAACAGGCGACACTGCCTTTTCATACAAAAGGAAAAGACTGGCTAAAAGTTGGTGGTTTCGCCCTGTTAACAGGCGCAGTAGCTTTGACTGACAAACCTGTTAACCGTTTTGCCGTTAATCTTCATAACAATAACCCGGCACTTGCTTCTGTAAGTAAGCATGTTACCGATTTTGGCGGCGCTTACGAATTGTATGCGATTGCTGGGTTCTATACGTACGGTCTCATTTTTAAAACACAAAAAGAAAAGACAACGACCGCTCTTGCTACCCAGGCATACATTACCGCTGTTGGCATTTCTTTTATTGCTAAATACCTGGCTGGTGAGCAGAGGCCATATTATACTGATCCGCTTACCAATAAAAAAGGACCTATTTTTCACGGACCTTTTTACGCCTTTAAGAAAGGAGCGGACGGAAAAAGGTTAAGCCGGGAAGATTTGTCTTCATTTCCATCAGGTCATGCCACTGCGGCCTTTGCGGCAGCTACTGTATATGCAATGGAATACAGGAATAAACCTTTAATCCCCATATTATCTTACGGCGCAGCTACACTAATCGGGCTAAGCAGGCTGACAGAAAACAAACACTGGCCGGTAGATATTTTAGCAGGCGCTGCGATAGGCTATCTTAGCGGCAGACAGGTAGTAAATAATTTTCACCGTTATTCAAAAATAAAACAAGCCGGAAAACCTGGTCATCAACCTGTTTCTTTTAATCTTCAATATTTTAATAAGCAGATAATACCAGGTTTAGTTTATTCATTTTAAAGCTTTTTAGCAGTCTTTTGCTTGAAGTAATATTTTTCCTGTTTCACTTTTTTTAGTTTAAATAACATTTACGCTTTTATGTCAGATAAAACTGCTCAGACTACAGAGAAAGTAAAAGGTATTTCTTTAAGACTGCTTATTGCGTTAGCAGTTTTTTGCGTTATTCTTTTGTTGTTTCTGTATATAACAGATGAAATTGTGTTGGAAAATGAAAGCGGCTTTGACAACAGTATTTTTCAGTTTCTGAAAGGTTATACAACTCCTGCAGTTACAGGTACGATGATATTTTTTACTTTTTTTGGTTCAATGAAATTTTTATTTCCGGCCTATTGTATTTTAGTGCTTTATTTTCTTCTTTATAAAAAAAATAATCGGCGCTCTTTTAATATAGCAGCCATAGGGATAAGCAGTATTGCTATCTTATTTTTAATTAAAGATATTTTTAAGCGGCACAGACCTTCGGATCCGTTAATAGCCAATGTAAAAGGTTTTAGTTTTCCCAGCGGGCATTCTACCTCGGCATTTACTTTTTTTGGGTTACTTATTTATATTATATGGGAGTCGCAAGTTAGTAAGTGGTTAAAGTGGACAGGTTCTGTTTTATTATTCTTTTTTGCTGTTGCGGTAGCAACAAGCCGGGTTTATCTGCATGTGCATTATGCCAGCGATGTTGCTGCAGGATTTTGCCTTACCATATTATGGCTAACCATCTGTATTTTTGTTTTGCATAAAATTGAAAGAAACAAGGGATTAAAGAAAAATGACAAAGAGATAGAATATTAAGCTTCATTAAACAGAGATCGGATGCATAGTTTTTTTAAAGATTTATTTTAGGCCACCCTTTTGAATGGTATTAATACCCTTACTTTTATTCAGTTAATTAACGTTGCCTTAGCTCAACCTGCAAAGTTTAAACTATAGATTTGCAATTCCTATAACCTCATGTCTGAAATAAAAAAGATAATAAGTAAAATTTTAATTCTTCTTTTTGGGATTTTACTTTTTGCTTTCAGCATAATCAGGCAGATTGTTTTACCCAATAAAAGAAGAAAAGGTAATATTTTATCCAGTTTATTTATCTTTTTTACAGGTACAATAGAAAGGCTGATTTCCTTTGAACATGGCTTTTTTAAAATGGCTGCAATATTTAAGTTGAAATATTGCAGACAAGGAGTAATTATAATTGGCGCTCTTTTGTTTTTGTTATCATCATTTGAATGGGCAGCAGGCTCAAACATCTCTGCTAAGCTTACAGGCTATTCAGAACACCTTTCGCAAGTATTTGAAAAGAGAATAAAGGTTGTTGTTAAGAGGCAACCGCCCTTTTATTTAAAAATTATCTTTTTAAGTAAAAAAAGTTCTGTTTATATAAGCATTTTTCATAGATACGTTTTACCGTCATCTCTGATCCGGATTTTTCTCCTTACAAGAAGTTTACGTATTTGATGCCAGCTTTTAATTTTTACTCTGAACTGTTCTTTTTAAAAAAGGAACAGGCAATTATTATTTAAAAGCAAATCAAATTAAATGAAAAAGTTAGCTATTATATTATCATTGCTTCCGCTATTTTCAAATGCTCAGAATACGCTTATAGCAATTATTAAAAATGCGGATACGGAAGCCCCTTTACAAGGTGCTTCCGTACAAATAAAAAGTTTAAAGTTATCAGCAATAGCAAATGATGCCGGTGTAGTTATTATAAACAATCTTCCGGATGGCAAACAAAATGTTGAGATTACCAGTATTGGTTATAAAGAATTAGAAAAGGTCTTTAGCTTTGCTCTAAAGTCTGTAGACACAGTACAAATCTATTTAGAGGCTGAAGCGGCAAACCTTGAACAAGTAACTGTCAGCAGTACACGTTCGGGCAGAACAATAAACAATACTCCAACAAGAGTAGAGGTTATAGAGGCGGAAGAAATTCATGAAGAAGCTGCTATGAGACCCGGGGATATAAGAATGTTATTAGCCGAAAGTACAGGAATTCAAACACAACAAACATCGGCTACGAGCGCTAATGCAAGCATTCGCATTCAGGGATTAGATGGCAGATATACTCAAATTTTAAAAGATGGTTTTCCTGTTTACTCAGGTGCAGCAAATGGATTAGGATTGCTGCAAACTCCACCATTAGATTTGAGGCAGGTGGAAATAATAAAAGGAGCTTCATCTACCTTGTACGGAGGAGGAGCGATAGCAGGGTTAGTGAATCTTATTACAAAAATTCCCGGAGATAAAAGAGAATTAAATTTTCACATCAATGGTACTTCAGCGGGAGGTCTTGATGTTAATAGTTTTTATGGACAGCGTTTTAAAAAAGCAGGTGTTACCTTTTTTGTATCAAGAAATAGTAACAAGGCTTATGATCCTGCAAACATTTCATTCACTGCCATTCCCAGGTTTGAACGATATACCGTTAATCCTAAGCTGTTTTTATATTTTTCTGATAAAACAAAACTAAACGTTGGTATAAATACAACTTTTGAAAACAGGTTAGGCGGAGATATGAATGTTATTGCCGGCAAAGGTGACAGCACACACAGTTATTTTGAACGTAACAAAACAAAACGTCTATCAACCCAACTTACTTTTGACCATAGGTTTAATGAAGAGAGCGGCTTTAAAGTTAAGAACAGTGTCAGCTACTTTAACCGCGTTATTAACAGCAATGGTTATGAATTTAACGGAACCCAGTACAGCACATTTACTGAAGCAACGGTTGTGAACAAAAAAGATAAGAGTGACTGGGTAGCAGGAGTAAACGTATTAACTGACCAGTTCAAAGAAAATCCTTTAATACTTCAAATACTTAGGAATTATAATCAAACAACATTTGGCGCTTTTGTACAAAATACCTGGAACCCTTCTGATTGGTTAGCCGTAGAAACAGGGCTTAGAGGTGATTATATAAAAAATTACGGTACTGCATTATTACCAAGGGTATCAGCGTTATTTAAAATTGCCCCTAAGCTTACAAGCCGAATAGGCGGAGGGTTGGGTTATAAGGCTCCAACCATATTTACAGAAGAAAGTGAAAAACTTCTGTATAAAAATATTTTACCTATTGATATTAAAGCAAATAAATTAGAGAAAAGTTATGGGGCAAATTGGGATATTAGCTATAGAACTTCATTTGATAAGTTAACCTTCAGCATTAACCAGTTTTTCTTTTATACCTATTTAAAAAACCCTTTGTTTCTTGAACCTGTTCAAGATGGATTGTACAAATTTATAAATACACCTGGTCACACCAATACAAAAGGCGCTGAAACAAACATTAGGCTCGGCTATGATAAATTAAGCTTATACCTCGGATATACTTATACGAATGCAAAAGTTTATAATAATGGCATTATAAGTGATAATCCATTGACTCCAAAACATCGCTTTAATAGTGCGCTTGTGTATGAGATTGAAGATAAATGGAGGATAGGATCAGAAATATATTATTTTAGTAAGCAAAATTTAAGTGATGAAAGCATAGGCAGAGACTATTGGTTAACAGGACTTGTAGCAGAAAGATACTGGAAAAAGTTTTCATTGTATATCAACTTTGAAAATTTTGGAGATGTAAGACAAACAAAATTTGAAAACATTTATTCAGGTGCAGTAACAAATCCTGTATTCAAAGATATCTATGCACCATTAGAAGGTTTTGTAGTAAATGGCGGCATTAAAATAAGACTATAAAAACTATATTGACAAGGTGGATGATATACAAATACTTTTCACCTTGTCAATATAATTATTTACGCTTCTCTTGATTATTCTGTATTGAAAATTGAAAAAATGACAGCAATGTTATCATATATGCACCGGATTCCTGTTTTATTGCCCTTGTATAGCATCATTTCCGCCCTGTTCTTCTTTGTTGTTTTTCCTTTTTAAAAGATTTACATCAAACTTACCAAAGCGGTATGAGAAGTTTACCCGTAAAATTTGCGGATCTCTTCTGCGCTCAGAAGTTTGCTGTAAGAACGCGGACTCAGAATAGGTGCTGTATAACTGTGTCCTCAAAAAATCATTCATACTTACTGTAAGAGATGCGCTGTTGCCGCCTTTCCACGTCCAGTCTTTGCGCAACGCAATATCAAACGAATAACGTGGATTGATATAACCCTGTGCAGTAGCAACAGGACCGCCTCCAAAACCACCACGTCCACCGCCGCCCCCGCCTTGCGGCAATACTGTTTTGGCATAATAATCACCAGATAGTTGCAGAGAGAATTTTTTTAAAAATTTAATGCTGTTATTCCATTTTACAAACCAACTCGTTCTTTGATTTGAGATATTACTTAATTTAGGATCATCAAGATTTATTTTGGAGTTAAACAGGTTAAAGTTTGTTGTCATATCCCACCAATTCGTTACAGGCATTCTGTTGGTTAATTCAATACCATAAGTAATGCTGTTATTTGCATTTATGTAAGTATTAAAGGTAACACTGTCTTCACTTGTATAGTGATGTGCTGTATCGGGGTTTATATCCTGGTATTGATTTCTGGTTATGAGGTTAGTATTGTATTTAAAAAAAGTGCTTACTAAAAAGTTAGCGCCTTTTTTATAATTATTGTTGTAGGAAACCTCAAAAGAATTGGCAAATTCAGGCTTTAAACGTGCGTTGCCAACACTTAAATTAGTAGGATCGGAATAATCGGTAAACGGAATAAGCTGCCAGAAATTAGGACGGTTAATTCTTCTTGAATAATTAAGCTGCAAATCTTCTTTATCAGATATTTTATACGTAATAAAAGCGCTTGGGAAAAGTGACAAAGGAAAATCAACTGTAAAGCTGGAAAGAGAATCTTGCCCGACCACGTTTTTGCCAATTATAGAGCCGGTGTAAGCAGAGCTTTCTGCCCTTAAACCTAACTGGTAACTCCATTTATTTACCTTTAAGCTGTAAGTGCCGTAAGCCGCATACACTTTGTCATTAAATTTATAACTGCTGCTTATTCTGTCCGAAAATTCGTATTTGCTGCTTGCATGATTAAAAAAATATTGATTATTATCATTTTCAAAATCTCTTATTGCCGCCCTGGCGCCAAATTCTATTTTTTGATTTTCTGAAATAGGATTTTCATAGTCTGTCTGAAAGGTATAATTTTTACTGGTTCCTCCGCTTGCAGATCGCTGCATTACCGATAATCCTTTTTCGACAGACGACAAGTCGTACGTTTGGGTGGTAATATTATTAAGGTTCTCATTTTTACTATAATTATAATTTGCATCAGCGGTAAGTTCATGACCGGTTTTAACAAAATTATGTTTGTAGCTCAATTGCGATCCGAGGTTTTGAAAGTGTCCGTTACTGTTTTGCAATACGGTATTATACGAAGGGTTACTGATCAGCGAAGAGTCAATGTGTTGGTTATCATTGTTCTTAAAATTGCCTTTGTTATAATTTCCGGTTACAGTTATAGTGTTCCGGTTATCTGCCAGGTAATCGAAGCCTGCCCTGATAAATCCGAAATAACCGGTATTTACCGGGTGGCTCTGTTGATAAACGCGGCTTACAGGCAGGCTGCCTTTGATATTTGTACGATCGGTAGTTGCTTCGGATTTAGACTTACGCTGGTTTAAATTGCCGCTGGCGAAAAAGTTTATTTTGTTTTGCCTTACATTTATATCTCCACCAAGATTTATTCTTCCACGTGTGTCTGCTCCCATGCGCAAACCGCCGTTATAACCTGTTTTCCGGTTTTTCTTAAGCACAATATTTAGAATGCCTGCGTTACCTCCCGACGCATCAAATTTGGCTGAAGGATTTGTTATCAGTTCCACCCGGTCTATAATATCAGCAGGTATCTGGTCCATCGTCAGAGTAGTTGGGCGTCCATCAACAAACAGTTGCGGTGCTGCATTTCTCAAAGTAACATTTCCATCGATATCCACGCTCAGAGAAGGAATACTTTTCATCACTTCTGTTGCCGTTTGTCCCTGGCTTGTCAGGTTTTTATCTACATTAAAAATCTTTCTGTCTACACCCATCTCAAACAGTGCTTTGGTAGAGGTAACCGTTACATTTCCCAGGTTTGTTGCGTCCTGTTCCAGTTTTATATTGCCCAGGTCTTTGTCTGTCATGCCAAGCATTTGTTCACGGCTGCCTTCTGCCTGCATACCTCCCTCCGGTCTTTTTAATCCAAAAGAAACTTTTTGGTTAACGGTTTTATAACCGATTGCAGAAAATTTTAGAGCATTGCTTCTCATTACAGGCAGATTATCAAGGTCAAAGTTGCCTTTAGAGTCGGTAATGGTTGCTTTTATAGTTCGTGAAGTCGTTTTGCCCGTTGCCGAGTCAAACCTGTTGCCCAATAACTGAAGGGAAGCGCCGTCTATGCCTTTGCCGGTTTTGCTGTCTACTACTTTTCCATATAAATGACCCATATTAAAATTTTGACTTCTGCCGCCTCCGGGTCTGGCACCCGGCATTTGTGAAAATATTTGTTGTGAAGCAATAAGTAAAAAAGTAGAAATTAAAACTCTCATTTCTATGAATTTATTAATGCAAAGTTCCTTAGAAAAGCTGAACAAAAGTTTTTTGAAAGTAATAATCGGTAAAAGAAGACTTTGAACGGGTTAAGTTGATCAAAAAGTTAACAATGTATTTGTTAATGTATAATTGCAATGGTTATTACAACCTGTACTAATCCTATGATAAAACCTAAAACAGCACCCATAATTTCTGCAAATCTGAATTCTGTTGACATAATCTGGTTTAAAATGTCTTCAAGTTTGTCTGAAGAGAACCTTTCCGCTTTTTCCATAACTATTTTTTCAAGGTTAAGGTCATGCTGAAGGGTCCTCATATATTGCTGCATTAAAACAGGAAAAAGTTCTTTCAATTCTTTCATAAATACACCTTTTACCTGCAAAATTGTTTTGTCTCCTATCAGCATACCAAGCATTGGTATTTCAGTTGTAAGCTTTTCCCTGAGAAAAGTATCTATATGTGTTTCCAGCAGCGGTAAAATTTTTTCAACATTGCTCTGATCAGAGATTTTTTGTTCTATTTCTGAAAATGAAAGCAATTCGCTGCTTACCAGTTTCCCTAATTTCATTGCAAACTGCTGCTGTCTTTTAGGAAAAATTCCCTGGAAAGTGATCCCTAAAATTTTTTTTGGTTTTTTTGGATGAAAGAGCATTTTAATAGCTATCCGGTTCGTAAACCAGCCTATAAATGCAGATATAACCGGAATGAAAATAAGCATCCAATTCATTAATAACAGAATTTCATTTACACAAAAAAACCTTGTTAGCTAATGCAACAAGGTTTAATTTCGGGGGAGACCGATGGGTTTCGAACCCACGACCCTCAGAACCACAAACTGATGCTCTAACCAACTGAGCTACGACCTCCGTTTTAATTTATCAGGCAAAAATAGAAAAAAACCTTTTAAAAAAAGAAATTAATCTGCCCATTCCTATTTATTATTGATGCAAATCCGGATATTGTACTCTAATAATTTTTAGAAAATGATAGTATTATTCTCATAGTATTCAAAAAGATGTATTTAAACATGTATGATTTTTACTTAAAAAAGGTGATTTTAACCGCTTGGCACATACAATAAAAAAACCACTTCCATTGCCAAGCAGTTTTTTTATTGTCTTTAAATAAATTCAATTAGATATTATTCATATCTTCCCCCGCCAATAAAGAAGCCTATTTTTAATCCGAGGTAGTTATGGTTTACTGTTGCAGTTTTGCCTGCAACGTTGTACTCGACGGCAGCGCGAAAATGTCCGTATTCGATGCCGGCTCTGGGGGCAAAGCCAAACTTGCTTCCTGACTTTACATCCTCAGCAGCCTGTGCATCAAAATTTGCTGATGCGTTGGTGAAGATTCCTGCACCGGCGCCAACAAAAGGCCTTAAACGATTGGTATTAAAAAAGTAGTCTGCTGTCGCCAGGTAAGAGGAGCTGACTTTTACATCGCCTTGGTTCATTTCACCATTTACTACGGTACCCTGGGCAGTCACGGCACCTTCTATTCGCAAACCGGCAGTAAGGTTGTCGTTGATAGCATACTTAGGTTCGATAGCAAACAAAGCACCTCCTTTGCTGCCAGAACCTGCGGGAAGAGCATAGCCGAGAGCAATGTCTACTTTAAAGGGTTTAAATGTTCGCTCTGTTTGTGCATTTGCAAACGCCACAACCCCGATTGCTAGGGCAGTCATGTAAAATTTTTTCATTATTTATATTAGTTTTACAACATAAAACGTCGGAAGAGAATAATTAGTGTACGAGGGGTAATGATCTTAAAACAGGTGCAGGCACATTAGTAACGGGCAGACGATGTACAGTTAGAATATAAAATACTATATTCTATTTTATTTTAAATTAAATAAGCCAGGTTTAAATATTGATTCCGTTTCTTTTTTTTCAATAGCTTATCGAAGAAGTATTTGAATAACTTGAAAGCAGTTACTTGAAAATATGCAGCTTCTCCAACCTTTGTGAAATAAGAATTGACACTTTAAATTTTTATGCGGTAAAAAATAAGATAATGTAGAAGCGTTTGAGTTTGAAGCGGGAAAAAAGTTTCACACGGTTGAATAATTTTGATAATTGTACTTCGCGGGAAAGCCTGGCATATCTTTTTTAATGAATATGAATTGAAATTAATCTAAAAAAGTAATTATGATAAAAGATAATGATAGTTTAAACAGTCTTAACGAAAAAGACAATATAAATTCTTCTTTTGAAAGTTCTGAAAAAACTCAGCAAAATAGTGAACCTACAGTTACTATACAAGGAACTAAGTTTACACAAGAGGAAGTGAAGGAAGCCAACAAACCACAACGTAACGTTATCCTTGAGACAATCGGCGGTTCGGGCATAGGAACTCCGGACGAGGAAACCGATTATCGTGATAACGACCGCGTTGATACAAGGGCAAACGAAGCCCCCGACTCCACAGACACCAATACCGGGGGAATTGCTGCAGGTGGCGCAAAAGGCGCTAACCAATCATAGAAGAAATCTTATAGAGATGAAATGCAGGATGTATGGTTAGTAATAATATTAACCATACATTTTTTTTGTATTTAGCTCATTTAATTATATCAATAATTGATAAATTCTTATATTTATCAATAAAAATACTTTTGATTTATCGCTCAACAATACAACTGCTGCGGTTTCATTTTTCATGGTTGTTAATGCCTGTTTACTGGTTTGCGCTTAGCTTTGCAAATGAGATATATTTACCCAGGGCAATAGTGGTTTTCATTATTCTTCACCTGCTGGTCTATCCTTCGAGCAATGGCTATAATAGTTATATGGACAGAGATGCCGGGAGTATTGGCGGGGTGAAAAATCCTCTGCAACCTACGAGGCAATTATTTTATACTACAGTAGTTATAGATGTCATTGCAATACTTTTATCCTTTTTTATCTCTGCTTTATTTGCAACGTGTGTTTTAATTTATATCATTTTTTCAAGAATGTACAGCTACAGACGAGTGAGACTAAAGCAATATCCCGTGCTTGGATATTTCACAGTAATCATAACCCAGGGCGCACTGACTTTTTTTATGGTATATCACGGCTCTGAGCTGTATCTTTCCAATCACGTGTCGTGGCTGGGATTGTTGGCTGCTGCTTTTTTAATTGGCGGATTTTATCCCGTAACACAGGTATACCAGCACGAAGCAGACAAAAAAGATAACGTTACTACCATCAGCATGATCATGGGGACGAAAGGTACTTTTGTTTTTTGCGCCGTTATGTATACGGTTTCCTTATTTATTTTATGGTTATATTATAGTGCCCGTGAACTTTATATGCTGTTTATTGTTTTATTAATCTTTTTTTTACCGGTAGTCGTATATTTTATGCAATGGTTTTTAAAAGTTTTAAAAGACGAAAACAAGGCCGATTTTAAACATACCATGCAGATGAACTGGTTAGCCAGTACATGCACCAGCCTTGCATTTATAACAATAATCCTTCTTCAAAAATTTGGCTAACATAATATCTATAGGAACAGCTTTACCCGAATATTGTCATCCGCAAAATGAGATTTTAAAGTTTATGCAGAAGGCTTATATGCTCGATCAAAGCGAGGCGCGTAAGCTTGCTTTTTTGTACAAACACAGCGAGATACAAAACCGCTATTCTGTTTTAGATGATTTTTCAAAACCGGAGTCAGAGTGGAATTTTTTAAAACCAGATTATACGCCTTCTTTAGATGACAGGATGGAGCTTTTTCAGCAACATGCGCTTCAGCTGTCAGTCAGTTCAATAAAAAACAGTATTGAAGGCTTTATTGAAAAAAGCGAAATTACTCATTTAATTACCGTTAGCTGTACCGGCATGAGTGCGCCCGGCCTGGATTTGCAGATTGCAGAAGCATTAAAACTGAAATCAAACGTTTTTCGAACTTCAGTCAATTTCATGGGTTGCTATGCTGCCATTCATGCGCTAAAAATAGCGCAAATGATCTGCGGCTCTTCTGCTCATGCTAATGTAGTAATTGTTTGTACAGAATTGTGCACTATTCATTTTCAGCAGCAGTATACGCTCGACAATGCTGCCAGCAGCTTATTGTTCGGCGACGGAAGCGCTGCTGTGCTGGTTTCTAATACAGTCACTTCTTCTGGTTCAATAACTTTAAGAAGCTTTTATTCTGAAGTTTGCTATAGAGGAAAGAACGACATGTCGTGGCAGTTAAGCAACAATGGCTTTTTGATGAAATTAAGCGCCTACATACCCCAGCTTATACAGGAAGACATTGCAGCGTTAGTCAATAAAGCTTTATACAATTGCGGTTTGAACAAAGATGAAATAACGCATTGGTGTATTCACCCGGGCGGAAAAAAAATACTGGAAGTGATAAAATCACAGCTCTCATTAAGTACTGAAGATCTATCGTGCAGTCGCCAGGTTTTATCTAAATTTGGAAATATGTCTTCACCAACAATATTATTTGTTTTAAAAGAAATCATGGAAGGAATTCGCAATAAACCAGCAAATATATTCGGAGTGGCTTTTGGTCCGGGATTAACCATGGAAACTTTTGTAGCCTCAAAAGAATGAATTTTTTGCAGCGGTCATATCAGAAAGAATTGTTAGACCAGGAGAACATTCCGTTTGCTGATATTAAACAAAATATGGAGGAATTGGATTTTATTAATAAATGGCTTGGCGGACACAAAATAACAGCAGACGCATTTGAGCAATTGTCTGAAGGTAAAAAGAAAATTTCCGTTTGTGAAATCGGTTGCGGCGGCGGGGATAATCTCGCTGCTATATTTGAACGGTGTAAGAAGAAAAATATTGACGTAAGCATTACCGGAATAGATATAAAAAAGGAATGTATTGACTATGCGAAAAGTAGGAAAGATCTTCCTTCCGGTGTCAACTGGCTGACAAATGATTATAAAGAAGTTTTTTTTGAAGAAAAACCGGATATCATTTTTTCAAGCTTGTTTTGCCATCACTTTACTAATAAAGAACTGGTATTTCAAATAAACTGGATGAAGCAGAATACAGGAGTTGGTTTTTTCATTAACGACCTTCACCGCAATTTTCTTGCTTTTTATTCTATTAAGTTATTAACCCACCTTTTTTCTGCATCTTATCTTGTAAAAAATGATGCGCCTTTAAGCGTAGCGCGGGGATTTAGCGGCAGCGAGTTAAAAAAATTATGTTTTGACGCAAAGGCCCAGCAAGCTCAAATAATATGGAAATGGGCCTTCAGATATGTTGTAATATATAAACATGAACGGGCAAATGCAATATGATGCGGCCATAATTGGCGGAGGCCTTGCAGGTCTTTGTCTTGCTATACAATTTGCAGAAAACAATTATAATGTTATACTTTTTGAGAAAGAAGAATATCCTTTTCAGAAAGTATGCGGCGAATATATCAGTCTCGAAAGCTGGAACTTTTTACAAAGATCAGGTGTGAAGCTGAATGAGTTAAACTTGCCAATTATAAAAAAACTAAAAGTATCTGATGTTGATGGGACTGTGTATACATTTAACCTGCCTCTCGGTGGTTTTGGAATAAGCCGCTTTTATTTGGATAATATTCTTTACCAAATAGCTGTAGCAAAAGGAGTTACAGTTTGTACAAATACTAAAGTAAATAACGTAGAATTTATTAAAGATGCCTTTATAGTTACAACCGCAGATAAAGCAGTCAGTGCAAAAGTTGCAGCAGGCGCATTTGGAAAGCGCAGTAATCTTGACATCAAATGGCACAGGCCTTTTACCATGCAAAAGGCAAATACCTTAAATAATTATATCGGCATAAAATACCACATCAATTACACACATAAACCCGATGAAATCTATTTGCACAACTTTTATAAAGGCTACTGCGGATTGTCTAAAATTGAAGAAGATAAAAGTTGCTTATGTTACCTGACTACTGCCGAAAATTTAAGGAATTGCGGTAATTCCATTCAGGAAATGCAAAAACAGATTTTATGTAAAAACCCGAGGCTAAAGGAGATCTTTGATGCTGCCGACTTTTTGTATGAACAGCCGCTTGCCATTTCTCAAATAAGTTTTAATAAAAAGCAGCAGGTAGAAAATCATGTATTAATGCTGGGCGATGCAGCAGGAATGATAAGCCCATTATGCGGAAATGGGATGAGTATGGCAATGCATGCATCTACATTAGCTTTCGCAAAAATGCATCAGTTTTTGACCAATACTATTTCCAGGAATCAGATGGAGGAAGGATACGCATCAGCATGGAACAAAGAATTTTCTAACAGGTTGCTGGTTGGCAGAAATGTTCAACGATTCTTTGGTGGCAATCGGTCTGCTTCAATTTTCATAAAATCTATGCATTTTTTTCCCGCTTTAGCCAAAATTGTGATACAATCAACACATGGAAAACCTTTTTAAATAAGAAAAATGCGTAACAAATTTTGTTCTTATTACTTAATTTTTGCAAGGATTAGGGAGATTTTAAATAAAAAAAAGCACTCCCATAGGAACGCTTTGTGCTAATACTTGCATTTTGATTAACAAAATTTTTTAGAAAAAAATTCCTTAAGCTGTTATTAAAAAACGATGTTTTTTCAAGTAGTACTTTGTTTGATTAAAATATATCCTTACAAAACTACATTACCGGTAATTTCTTTTCTGTTTCGTTAGGATCATCACCGATTTCAATTTCTGTTAAAGGATCAGTGTCATCATCATCGCTATCGTCATCATCGTCACCGTCATCTTCATAATCGGGCGCAGACATAGTCATTCCTTTGCCGTTTTGAACAGGACTTTCATTTGCCACTTCAGTATTATTGTTAGCCTGTTCTATGTACTCCTGCTGATCGTCACCCTTTTCGTACGGCCTTTCAACCTCATGGTCTACTACACCTGTACCATCCTGTACTTCGCTGTCGCCTGTAGTTTTACTGTTGCTCTTGCCATCCGTTGAAGATGTTTTAGGAGTTTTTGATATATTCGGGTCTGCATTATAATTTTCTTCCATAACTGGTATTTCAGGTTTTTAATATAAATTATATTTTAAACTAATAAATAATTTGGATACATACTTTATTTTAGAAACGTATCAATTTGTGAAATTGATATAGGTTTTTCTACTACATCTACTTTGTTTTTATTATAATAATTATCGTTATTGTTACCAGAATTATCGTTATTATTACCAGTCTTACCGGTAGGTTTATTTGCACTAATAAGAAATAAATGGACGCCGGGGGCAGCTTCCAGAATATTATTGGCTGCCAGCCAGCCCAATCCATCAGGAAGGTTATTGTCAAGAATCACTATGTCAGGTATATTATTTTTAATAAGGCCCAGGCCGCCCTGTAAAGTATGTGAAATACAGACATCACAATTTTTTTTGGATAAATAGAATTTTACCAGCAAGCAAAAATCCACTTCATCGTCTATTATTATTACCTTTCTCTTATTATCCATATATCTTATAGAGAAAAAATATTGCCAATTATTTTGTTTCTAAGATTTTTATAAGATCATAAATACTTGTAGAAACAATTTCACAGAAGGAAGCTAAAAATGTATATAGAGGGTGTTTATTAAAATCAACTAATTTAATGAACAAGGTTAAACCAAGTTCCTGCTTCCTTATAATCCAAATATTCAGTTTAAAAGTTCTCTTACAATCAGCGCTAATTTGAAAAATAGTAAAAACAATTCTCTGCTCTATTAAAATAGTGCTTAATTAATAGTTAACAAATTAATATTGCTTGGCCCGCTATTACCAGGTAAAATGATTCGTTATCAGGCATGCTTCAGCAAATTGCTTTTGATGTAAGTGATACTTTTTGCTATACTATCAAAAGGATCGCCCGGCGTTTTATCCTGCTCTACAAAGAAATATTTCATTCCTGCTTTATTTGCATGAGCTAATATTCTTTTAAAGTCAATGGTTCCGTTTCCTACCTCTGTAAAGTTCTTTTCAGGAGTTTTATCCATATCTTTTATATGAAATAAAGGGAATCTGCCCGGATGCTGGTTAATCAACTCTACAGGGTCTTTACCGGCCTTGCTTACCCAATACATATCCATTTCCATCTTTACCAGGTTTTTTTCAGTTTCATTCAAAAGAATATCGTACGGAAGCTTTCCATCCTGGCTGTCAAACTCGAAAGAATGATTGTGATAGCAAAGCTGGATACCTGATTTTTTACAACGTTCACCGGCTTTGTTCAGTTCGCTGGCAACAGTTTTATAATGATTTAAATCTCCGCGCTCGCTATCAGATAAGTAAGCACAAACCATGTATTTGATACCTGCAGCAGCAGCATCGTCTACGGCTTTATCCCAATCGTGCAAAATCGTGCCTTTTACAAGTTCATTGTTTGTTTTCTCCTCACCAAGCCTGTAATGACTGCTGGGCATGATAAGGCCGTTTTGCTTTAAGAGCTTTAGAAAGTCAGGTGCGCTCATTCCATAAAATTTTTCGCTTCCGGTATAAGTTGCTCCTTCCACAGAGTTATATCCTAATGCAGCTACTTTGGCAAGTGTGCCGGCCGGATCGGTCTGCATAGCATCGCGAACAGTATATAATTGTAAACCGATGTATTGTTTTGCCGGTTTAAAAACAGATGGATCAAAAAATGCTCCTGCTGTAAGAAGAGAGGATGACTTAATAAATGAACGTCTTGATGACATGCTTTTCGTTGTTTGCGTTTAAAATTATTTTTAAAACTTAAATAAAAGTAGTCATTTACCTTTAATTGATTATTTTTTTGTTCTTTACAATTATTGCAATGGTACTTCTATAACTTATTATTAGTAATCCTATATGGTTTTACCAGAAAAATTTTAAATTGTATTTAAAACATATTGTAAATGTTTTTATTTTATTAAGAAACGTTTACATAATTATTTTCTGAAAAATCTTATAAAATAGCTTTTGGCACGGTTGTGGTTTTTTGCGCTGTAAAAACTAAAAGGTATGAAAAAAATATTTGTTTTGCCATTGTGTATGTTTTTTGCTTTTTGCAGCAGTTCTAAAAAAGCTGCAATTACTTCAACACCAGGTATTTCTAACGTAAATGTCAGCCGCAACGATACAATGACGAGTGCGGCAAATGTGTCTTCTTCATTAAATGCCGCTGACAAAGATTTTGCATATACAACAAAGCATGACACTGCTTTAAATGGTATGTGGGTGCTTGAAGGAATGGCGACTACTGACGGAAGCTGGAGCGATACGAATAACTGGTATAAAGACAGTTCTGCATCTGCAACCGTAGCAGACACCGCCATGATGGTTAGCAATGACACAACCAATACTGCAGCAGCCTCTGTTAATACAGGTAAGAGAGGAAAAAAGAAAAACAAAAGAAATCCTTTGTACGACTCGGCTCAGGCACGCCTTAATAATATGGACTATAAATCAACCTCAACATTGGATACCTCCGCACAACCTTTTAAATACTGGAACCGTATGCCGTCCGTTACGCTCAATGCGACTAACCTGATATTTACCGGTACTACCGGATGCAACAGCATGAGCGGAAGCTTTAATTTTAATAATAAAGACATCCGTTTCGGACGCAATATCGTTACTTCAAAAATGAGCTGTAACGAATACAACGAAACGAACTTTCTTTCTGCATTAAAAAAAGCTGACAATTATACTTTAAACGGTACTACGCTTGAGTTAAAACAAGGAACTACCAGGTTACTGGCTTTTAAAAAAGCATAATAATTTACTTCTATAATACATGAGGCCGGTAATTTGATTACCGGCTTTTTTATTGCTGAAAAGTTGTTACGACACTTACATGCTTCTTTTCTCCAGTTCATACAATATTTTTTTATCAGCATCAGTAATAATGAAGGAAGTGTCTTGCAGAAAATGTGTTTTAAATGCTTTAATCGCTGCTAAGGAGTCTCTTACATCGTACCCGATTATCCGCAAAGCCTGCACATTACTAAAGCTGTCGGGAACAATAACGTTTGTAGTATCGCCATACCACAAACCGTATCCGCTGTCGGCCAATATTTTCCAGGGAAAAAATACGCCCGGGTCCACTTTTCGTACAGGTGCAATGTCAGAATGGCCAATAAAGTTAGCTGCCGGTATTGCGTATTTTGTTTTTAAGGTATCCAGCAACTGCAGCAGGCTGTTTATCTGCGGTTGAGTGTAAGACTCAAAGCCATTGTTATCAATCTCGATACCTACAGACGCAGAGTTTACATCTGTGAGGTTGCCCCACTTTGCTACGCCCGCCTGCCATGCCCGAAGGTAATCACTAAGCATGTGATGAACAACACCATCTTTACAAATCACATAGTGAGCACTGACATTTGTACGCGCAACCGTAAAAGTCTGCAGCGTTTGCTCACAACTATTTTGTGCGGTGTAATGAATAATTACAAAGTTTGGTTTTCTCAGATTAAAATTAACGGTGCCGACCCAATAAAGCTGGTGGCCTTCCATAGTTGCAAACAGTGCAGGCGTGCTCCTGATCTCATCGGCATATTGCTTTGCCTGTTTTTTATAAATTTTATTAGATTGATAATAAGGTTGCCGGCTGCAACTGTAAGCGCCCATAAACAGGATAATAACTAATAAACCAACAAAACGATTAAGCATTTAATTATTATTTTTTTTTAAAGAATGTAATTTAAAGAAGAAAAGTTTTTGTAATAATAGCCCTGTTAAATATCAAAATTTATATTTTTCATATAAATAGAAAAAATGCAGTTCTAAAAAAATAACTGCTCCTTCAGATCAAAAGTGAATAATTTTGTTGAAACAGATTTATCAAAGTTTAATAAAAATGTCAGCTAAAAAAACAGTAGTATTGGGAGCTTCAACTAATTCCTCAAGATATAGCAATATGGCGATAAACCGTTTAAGTGCTAAGAATCATCCGGTAATTGCAGTGGGTTTAAAGGAAGGCAAAGTTGGAAATGTAGATATAGTAACAGGCCAGCCTGAAGAAGAAAACGTTGACACGGTCACTTTATATCTAAACTCAAACAATCAAAAGCCTTATTACGATTATATTTTATCGCTTAAACCCAAGCGCATCATTTTTAACCCCGGTGCAGAAAATGATGAACTGGAAGAATTAGCCAATAAAAATGGTATACAAACTATGGAAGCATGTACTTTGGTAATGCTGGGTACAGGGCAATATTAAGCCCCGGCCCTAAAGGGAGAAGAGAGACAGTTTATATATCGTCTAACGTAAACGTATCCTTAACCCTAATTCCTCTCTCCGTCATCTGCAGCGTGCAGCATTCAATTGTTGGATCGTGCTCAAAAAACAAGATGTAATCATTCTCCAATGCTTCCTGCAAAAAAGCCTTTTTTTCATATAATGTTTTTAAAGGAAACATATCATAACTGATGATGTAAGGCAAAGGTAAATGTGCAGCGGAAGGCAAAAGATCAGCCATATAAACGATTGTTCGGCCTTTATATTTTATTACCGGCAGCATCATAGCATCTGTATGCCCGAAAGCAAATTTGAGTGTTATGTCTTCATTAAATATTGATATGCCTTCTCTCACCTCTGCAAATTGCAACCTGCCGCTTTCTTTCATCGGTAATATATTTTCTTTCAGAAAAGAAGCTTTTTCGCGGTCATTTGGTTCTGTAGCCCACCTCCAGTGTTGTTCATTACTCCAATAATTGGCGTTTTTAAAAGCAGGCACAAGTGTATCGCCTTCTCTTACAATGCTGCCACCGCAATGATCAAAATGAAGATGTGTATGAAAAACATCGGTTATATCATCTTTTGAAAAGCCAAGATTTGCCAATGAATTTTCTAATGTATTTCCAGAAATATAATAATGGCTGAAAAACTTTGCATCTTGTTTATCACCCATTCCCGTGTCAACTAAAATTCTTTTATCTCCTGTATCAATCAGCAGACACCTCATAGCCCATGTGCACATATTATTTTCATCAGCAGGGTTTAGTTTGTTCCAGATGCTTTTGGGTACGACTCCAAACATTGCGCCGCCATCTAATTTAAAAAAACCTGCATCAATTGTATAAAGTTTCATTTTACTATGTTTAGCGCCTGTACCTGTTTTTCTTTTTGTAATGTCATAAATAATGCAATCAACCCTGCTATAAAAAAGATGACCAATGCAATAACAGAATTTCGCATGTTGCCTGTTAATTGTTGCACCAGGCCAAAGCTGAACATGCCGATAACAATCGCTACTTTTTCGGTAACATCGTAAAAGCTGAAGAAAGACGTGGTATCGTGTGTTTCGGGCATTATTTTTCCATAAGTTGATCTGCTAAGAGATTGTATGCCGCCCATCACAAGACCTACGCAAACAGCAATGATGTAAAACTGGTTTTCAGTTGTGATAAAATAAGCGGCAACGCATATCGCTATCCAGATTACCACTGTCAGCATCAATACCTGGAAATTGCCAAACCTTTGAGATAATTTAGCCATGATGTATGCACCGGCAATTGCCACAATTTGTATTATTAAAAGAGAAATAATAAGTTTCGGTGTTGGCAAACCGATGACCTGGCTGGCAAACAAAGTGGCCGCAAGCATAACTGTCTGCACACCCATACTATAAAAGAAAAAAGAGAATAAAAACATTTTTAAGACCGGCATATTTTTTACCCGCTGCCAGACTTTATTTAATTCTATAAATCCATTCGTAAAAACATTGTTTTGCTTGTTTTGTACTGCTGCAGTTCCTTTGGGCAGGCGTGCAAATGTTATTTGTGCAAATCCCATCCACCAGATACCTACAAGCAGAAAAGATAATCGAGGTGCAAATGAAGAGTCTTTTATTCCAAAAAATTCTGGCTTTAATACAAATGCAAAGCATACTAACTGCAGCAGCACACTTCCTATATATCCGTAGGCAAATCCTTTTGCGCTGACTCTGTCTTTGTCTTTGTCTGCAGCAATTTCAGGTAGATAAGAATTGTAAAATACAAGGCTGCCGCAATAGCCAATGGCTGCGAGTATGCAACAAACGATACCTAAAGAAAAGGTGTCTGTTGTAAACCAATACAAAGCACAACAGGCAAGGCTGCCGAGATAACAAAAGAACTGCATGAATTTTTTCTTATTCCCTTTATAATCAGCAATCGAAGAAAGAACAGGTGAAATAACAGCAATAACGAGATAGGCAAACGCAATGGCATAATTGTACAAAGAAGCGCTTTCGAATGTCTTGCCTGCAAATTCAATTTTATGATTAGCGACACCATTTATTTTAGTGGTGGTGATGGCATCGTAATACGCAGGAAAAATAGTTGTGGTAATGACAAGGTTATATGCACTGTTTGCCCAGTCGTACATTGCCCAGGCATTGATAACCTTTTTGTCAGCAGTTTGCATAAAGATGCTTTTCGTAACTTAAAGATAAAAGAAGAAAAATTTTAAATGAAAAACTCTTGTAAAGAGAAATAACAGAGGGAAAATTTATAAATACTAAATGATAAAAACAAAGCAGGTTTTCATACTGTATTCAATTAAGTCTCTTACATTTCGCCTTCTTCCATACACCTTCTGCCTTTTACCTTTTGCCTTACGCTATACACCTTTACTGCAAATATCCGGTAAAAATAAGAACAAGTAATACGGCTCCGACAATTATCCGATACCAACCAAAAAGCTTAAAACCATAGCGTTGCAGATAAGAAATGAAAAATTTAATAGCGATAAGTGCTACAATAAAAGCTACAAGATTACCTACTCCAAGTATAAAAAGATTGTGTGTGTCTTTTAATACTTCAGGATGTTCTTTATATGTTTTTAAAAGTTTATAACCTGTTGCAGCAGCCATTGTAGGTACAGCCAGGAAAAATGAAAACTCTGCCGCCAGCCTGCGTGTAAGCTTTTGCTGCATTCCCCCGATAATGGTAGCAGCGCTGCGGCTGACACCGGGTATCATAGCTATACATTGCCACAGACCAATGACAAATGCTTTACTGTAAGTTATATTTCTTTCCCTGTCAATAACCGGCCTGTCAAATACTTTATCAATAAATAACAAAATAAATCCTCCGGATAATAAACTTACAGCAACAGTAGTGGGACTGTCAAGCAATTCGTCAATTTTATCAGAAAGCAAAAAACCGATTACCAATGCAGGAATAACAGCAACTGCCAGCTTTACGTAGAACTGCCATTTTGAAAAATCAAAAAATCTTCTCCAATATAAAACGACTACGCTTAATATGGCGCCTGATTGAATAGCTATAGTAAAGAGTTTTGTAAACACATCGTCTTTGGGCAGCATCAATAATCTTTCTGCAATGATCATGTGGCCTGTAGAAGATATTGGCAAAAATTCGGTAATTCCTTCAACTACGGCAATTATAATGCTTTGGATTAAAGTCATAGCAGGTAAAAATACAGCGTTTATAAAACGAAAATAAATAAATAAAAAAGGCGCTGAACAGCACCGCCTTTATAAGAACAAAAAATATTTATTGCCGTGCTTTTGGTCTTTTAAATATCGCATATATTTCAATTATCAATCCGGCAAGTATTAAGATAGGGGCGATGGTTATGCGGGTTGTGCTGTATACAAGCTTATAATCAAACTGGTTTGGGTTTGGATTTTTTCCGCCCGACATTATCAGCATGCCTATAGCCACGACAGCTATACCAATTCCCATCCACATATAATTGTCTTTTTCAAACAACGGTAATCTCGCTTTCTGGACATGACCAGGAGCAGCATTTCTTAGAGACGAGGATGCATTTCTTTGTGCAGAAGATGAGGTTGCAACAGTAACTTTTCTTTCAGCCATTATTTATCATTTAGAAGGTGCAAAGTAAAACAATTAAAATATAATACTATTTCTATAGAAAATTTAAGAGAATTAATAAAGGTCATCAAGGCTCATTTTAAGATACTTAACGACACTGCGGTGTGTGCTGAACAATGATATGCCCACACCAATTGCTATCATTCCCCCGATCAGAATAAGGGTAAGTCTTGTATCGCGTATGGCAGCTAACTGAGGAAACTGCCGCTCCGCCCACCCGATAAGAATGAATAATAACAGAATGGCGATTCCTGCACTGATAAGGCCGTTTATGACAGCACGTAAATCCATAGGCCGGGCAATGAAACCACGGGTTGCACCAACCATTTGCATTGTTTTTATTAAAAACCGGTTGCTAAACATAGCAAGCCTGATAGTGTTATCAATACTTACAATTACAATAGTGCATAAGATTACTGCTACCACAATAAATATTAATCCAAGTTTGCCCGCTCTTTCATTCAGATTATTTACCAGCAATTTCGGGTAGGTAATCTGGTCGAGATCACTTCCCCACTTGCCGGTAATATCAGCAGAAATTTTATTAAGGCTGTCCTGGTTCACATATTCTGATTTCGCATAAAAATCTATGCTTTCGGGCAATGGGTTATAATCGAGAATTTTAGCCCAGTCTTCATTGTTTCCCTCTTTGCCCCAAATCGTTTTTGCGCCTTCTTTATCAACAAACTGCACATTTTTAGCATAAGGCTGCTTTGAAATATATTGCCGGATAAGATTGATAGTATCCCGGTTTGTCGTGCGCAGGTAAGCGCTGATACGAATATCTTCTTTAAAAGAATTTCCTGCAAAATTAAAATTGAGAAATATCCAACCTAATATTCCCATAATTAAAAGCACGAGCGCTACGCCTACAATACTGTATATATAACTTGGCTTACTGCGTTTGCTCGAGGCTTTTCCAAATTGCGACATATTGGTTATTTAAAGTTTGTATGGGAGCAAATGTAGCAGATTGAGCTTTAAAAACTGCTTTTGACCCGGTAATAGTATTGTTTAATAAAGTAATTTACACACTTGCTGCATCAATCAAGTTAAAGAACTGTTAGTGTTTATTAAATGACTATTGAAGTATTTACAAAGAGAAAAATCATTTTCATTGTAATCCTTCGGGTAATCCAAAAAATCGTGGTTCTGTAATCACGGTTCTAAAAATTTTACCCATACAAAATCGTCAATTATAACCTTGTTTTTTATTACCGCTTTTTTCCTGATCCCTTCCAGGTGAAAACCATTTTTTTCAAGCACTTTCATTGATGCAGCATTATGACCAAATACTTCGGCATATATTCTTATAACGTCAAAATTGCTTTTTATGTATTCAAGCAATAGGCCTACTGCTGTTGTTGCTATTCCTTTACCCCAATATTGCTCACCAAGAAAATACCCGATTTCAATGCTTTTGCGGTAGACATCTTCTTTCAGCATAACGCCGATGCTTCCTGCAATGCTGCCGTTGTAAACGATGGCCATATTTCTTGTTGGTTTCTGGCTAAGCGAAAATGCAATCCACTCAACTGCATTTGCTATAGTATAAGGATGGGGAAAGGTGTCACGTACATTAAGCCAGATTTTTTTATTATTGCAGATAGCAGCAAGAGAAGCGGCGTCTTCAGGTTTCCATGGTCGTATTTGGACTTCTTCATTCACTTAAAATGCAGTTTTAATTAAACCCCCTAAAACCATAATTTGTAAAACTGCAATTTTACTTCATTATTCCTCATTACTGCCAATAAAATTCTTTTTATGTAAGTTTGTTTAAAAGCAAACGGAATGCATGAATTCGAAACTATTTTAGATTTTCTTGAACCGGTTAATTTATACCAGCTTTCAGACGATGAAGGTTTTAAAGATACACAGTTAGGTAAGCATGTGCTGGTAAATGATGAATATTTTCCTGACGTAGAAAATGCAGATTTAGTAATCGCAGGTTTTGGAGAAACCCGTGGTTTAATGCCATTGGCAGACGCAAATGAAGGGCCCGATGCGATACGAAAAGAATTTTATTCCCTGTTTCACTGGCACTCAGATGTGCAGGTGGCTGATATGGGAAACGTAAAGCCAGGGGCGACATTACAAGATTCGTACGCGGCTTTAAAATCAGTGGTTAACGAGCTTATCAGACATAAAAAAAAAGTAGTCATTTTAGGAGGAAGCCATGATCTTACCATTGCCCAATACCAGGCTTATGCTGATATGCAACAGATAATAGAGGTAACCTGTGCAGATGCAAAAATAGATTTAGACCCTAACAGCATCTTGCCCGCTGATATCTTTTTGATGGAAATGTTGACAGGCGAACCGAATTTTATAAGGCATTATAGTCACATCGGTTTTCAAAGTTATTTTGTTCATCCTGGTATGTTGGAGACGATGGATAAACTTAGGTTTGACTGTTACAGAGTTGGACGTGTGAAAGAAAGAATAGAAGAAATGGAACCTGTTATCCGTAATTCTGATTTATTCAGCTTTGATATTTCTGCTATTCAGCATAGTCATGCGCCTGCTAACAGGCTTACGCCAAATGGTTTTACCGGCGAAGAAGCCTGCACACTTATGCAATATGCTGGTATGAGCACGAGTGTAAATACGATTGGTATATATGGATATTTGCCCCGACAGGATGAGCATAATCTTACTGCAAAACAAATAGCCCACATGCTTTGGTACCTGATGGATGGCATCAGCAAAAGTAAACATGAAGCTAAGTTAGAGGACAGAGATAGCTTTAATGAATTCAGGCTTGCTTTTGCAGAAGTGGAAACAACTTTTTTGCAAAGTAAAAAAACCGGAAGATGGTGGATGGAAGCGCCTGACGGAAAAATGATTGCATGCAGTCAAAACGATTATATAGTTGCTGCTGATAACAACATTCCTGAAAGATGGCTGCGGGCTGTAGAAAGGTCTTACAGATAGTCATATTCTTAAAAGTAAGAGAATCTAATGAAAAAGATGCTTTTCAGTTTTTCCCATACATTCTTTTTATTCTTTATTATTTCCTTCTTGGCCTCTTGCTCTGTTCAAAAGCAAATAGCAAAGCAAGCTCAAAAAGCGTTGCTTGCCTCTCCGGATCTGTCTTCGGCACATATTGGTATTTCCATTTTTGATCCTGGTTTGCATACATATTTATTCAACTATCAGAGCGATAAAAATTTTATACCTGCCAGCAATACCAAGCTTTTTACATTATATGCGGGCTTGAAATATTTAGGCGACAGTTTAGTAGCCGCAAGGTATAAAGTGGAAAACGGAACGCTGATATTACAGGCAACCGGTGATCCTACTTTTTTGCATCCTGATTTTAAATACCAGCCATTATTAAGCTTTTTGCAGCAAAAAGAAATAAACGAGATAAACATTAATACTGACTTCTCTTCTGAGTCTTTTGGCCGCGGCTGGGCTTGGGACGATTTTGAAGATGAATACATGGCGGAGAGAGATCCTTTTCCTATGTATGGCAATTTAGCTTCCATATCATTTAACGGAGATTCTATACAAACTGTCCCAGAGGTTCTGAAACCATTTATAATAGGAATGCCTGTAAAAGATCGCAAATGGAAAGTAAACCGTGAATTAGGCGGGCACATTTATACCATTGACACTGCCGAAGGAACAATTGATAATGAAAAGAGAGTGACCATGGCGATGAATAAAGGACTTTTTGCCAGCCGTTATCTCGCTGATACTTTACGTAAAGAAGTAAAACGTATATATGATGCTTTAAGCAGAAGTGAAAGCATTCCAATTTATTCCCAGCCTAAAGATTCGTTGTTCAAAATTATGATTCACCGCAGTGATAATTTTTTTGCGGAGCAAACATTGCTGATGGTCAGCAATGAAAAGTTAGGCGAAATGAACGATATACGAATGATTGACACACTTTTAGCAACAGACTTTAAAGATCTGCCCCAAAAACCAAGATGGATTGACGGAAGCGGCCTGAGCCGTTATAATTTATTTTCGCCCCGGGATTTGGTATGGATACTAAATAAGCTAAAAGACGAATTTGGCCTGGAAAGATTGAAAGTGATATTTCCCGGTGCAAACGAGGGAACGCTGAAAGGATTATATGGCGGCTATGAAAATCATATTTATGCTAAAACCGGAACGTTGAGTAATAATCTTGCTCTTTCCGGTTACCTGATTACACGAAAAAACAAAATGTTGCTATTTTCCGTGCTTATTAATAATCACCAGTCATCTGCTGCTGCAATAAGAAAGCAGATAGAAACTTTTTTAGGAGAAATTATTAATAAGTATTGAAAAGAAATTTTTTTTAATTTCGTCTTTTAATAGTGGTAAATTTCTTTATACAGTTGATCCTGGTTGTTGAATTAATAGTCTTTCTATGAAAAGTATTATAAATTTTTACCTTTTGATTTTTGTACCAATTGTACGATTGTATTACTTGCCGTAAGCAAATTAATTGGCAGTGAGGTTTTTGCATGCCTTCTTCTCATGTATGCTTTAATTTACCATCCGTTCATTTCAGCTCAAAGACTTATTGCTGCAGGTAAAATCAGTAAAAACAAATTCTGGTACAGTTTTATACCAACCTGGAATTGGAAGTATTTCTCTTTTTTATTTTTTAATTTGCAAGAATAAATACAGCTGATTAATTATTGAAATTACTAAAATTCTTTTTAAATAACTTAATACTAATTCTTCCGTTAAGAAAATTTTTACTTAAGTAAAAAAGGATTGCGTCCTAAAAACTCTAATAATTTATCACTTGCTCCTCCATCATTACCGGCATTTTTCTGAACTCGTATTGCTGGTTGCGTAGTTGTGGTTCAAAACCGGCTTCACGTATCGCCTGCTGAATGCCTTTGCTGGTAAATCTATGCGGCGCTCCGGCAGCGCTTACTACATTTTCTTCGATCATTATACTTCCAAAATCATTGGCTCCGGCGTTGAGACAAATTTGCGCTACCTGTTTTCCGACTGTCAGCCAGCTCGCCTGTATGTTTTTTATATTTGGCAACATAATCCTGCTTATCGCAATCATGCGTATGTATTCATCTGCCGTCGTCAGGTTCTGAACGCCTCTTATTCTGGCCAGCAAAGTATCAGCATCCTGGAAAGTCCACGGAATAAAAGCGATAAAACCTTTGGCGTACGCGGGTTTTTTCGACTGCACTTCACGCAGCTTTACAAGGTGTTCCATTCTTTCTTCTACCGTTTCCACGTGTCCAAACATCATAGTGGCGCTGGTGGTAAGATTTAGCTTGTGCGCTTCCACCATTATATCAAGCCATTCCTGCGACCCGCATTTTCCTTTACTTATCAGTCGTCTTACCCTATCAACTAATATTTCTGCTCCCGGGCCGGGAAGACTGTCCATTCCTGCTTCTTTTAAGGCAGACAATACTTCCCGGTGACTGCTTTTTTCAATTTTGGTAATATGAGCAACTTCGGGCGGGCCTAAAGCATGCAGCTTAAGCGTCGGAAACATTTCCTTCAGTCTTCTAAACAAATCAACGTAATACTGAAGGCCCAAACCGGGATGATGGCCGCCCTGCAAAAGCAACTGCTCGCCACCATAGCGGAATGTTTCTTCTATTTTTCTACGGTAAGTTTCTATATCAGTTACATAAGCATCGGGGTGGCCGGGAACACGGTAAAAATTGCAAAATTTACAATTGGCAATACATACATTGGTAGTATTCAGGTTACGGTCTATGATCCAGGTAACTTTGCCATGAGGCACCTGCTTCTTCCTCAGCTCATCTGCAATATTCATCAACTCTGCAGTAGGCGCGTTTTCAAAAAGAAAAACTCCTTCTTCTGCCGTTAAAAATTCAAAATTTAATGCCTTTTGGTAAAGATCAGCTAATTGCATAAAATGCATTTTGTAAAAAGAAACAAAATTACTGAATGCATTTTTATCCGCATTAACTTCCTTGCTGTTACTTTGGTAAAATACCGGTAATAAAATTCTTAAACAGTTATGTTGGGGGAACGCATAAGTTTTGTAATTTCATTTTTCGTTGATAACGAATTAAACGATGAAGTGATTGATACAACGATTGCCTGATAAAAATTTCTTTGCCCGTAACCTTTTATCTTTATTGGTTTTCTTATTTTTTACTGCTAATTATCAGATTGCAAATGCCCAAAATAACAATCCTTCTGCATATTTATTAACCAGTTTCCCTTTTATCACCCTTTCGGGCGGCATCATTATCCTCCAGGTAAGACTTGATGACTTTCCTGATACGCTTAATTTTATATTAGATACCGGCAGTGGCGGTGTCTCTTTGGACTCTTCTACAGTTAGTTACTTTCATCTGCCCGTAACTCCATCAGAGAGAAGGGTCAGAGGCATTGGGAGCTTTAGAAAAATAAGTTATGTAACCGGACAGACTTTACACCTGCCCAATCTTACTGTAGAGCATCTTGATTTTCATATAAATAATTATGATTTACTAACCAGCGTATATGGCGTAAAAATAGACGGGATTATAGGTTACAGTTTTCTCAGCAGGTATATTGTAAAAATAGATTATGATAAAAGTATGCTGGAAATATGGGAACCCGGTACAATAAAATATCCAAGGGGAGGCTTTCTTCTAAAACCTGTCATTAACGGCATTCCTGTATTTGATGCTTCTGTTTCTGACGGTAACACCACTTCCAGCCATTTTTATTTTGATACCGGCGCAGGTTTGTGTTTGCTGATGTCAGAAGACTTTGAAAGAGACAGCAGTATTTTAAAAAAAGGAAAAAGGATTATAGAAACACAGGCTGAAGGCCTGGGCGGCAAAACGCCCATGAAATTAACGACGGTTAAGGAAATTAAAATAGGCAAATACAAATTTAAGAAAGTGCCGGCGCATGTTTTTAAAGACGAATACAATGTAACAGCTTACCCGTCTTTGGGAGGACTGATCGGAAACGACCTTCTTCGCCGTTTTAACCTCGTTCTAAACTACGGGGAGAAAGAAATACACATGAAGCCGAACAGTCATTTCAGAGAGTCATTCGATTATTCATATACAGGTCTTGGCGTTTATCTGGAAGACGGCCAGATTATTATTGAAGATGTTTTGAAAGACTCTCCGGGTGAAAAAGCAGGATTAATGCCCGGAGATGTTATAATAGCCGTTAACAACAATATAGGGGGAAATATTCAATCTTATAAAAATATGTTTCAGGATGAGGGCGCAAGGCTAAAGATTTTGATAACCAGAAACGGAGAGCTCATTACGAAGCGCCTTAAGGTATCAAGCATTTTATAATAGAACCACGATTTTTTCGATTGGAAAGGATTATGAGGAAAATCACGCTGTTGCGGTGTCCCTGCAACAACTATTAAATTAAGAATGTTGTTTTCTCCAAATGGTATAATTTCGCACTCCTTTTTATAAGTATGATACAATACGACCGGTTTGTCTTAGATAATGGTTTACGGGTGATAGTACATGAAGATCACAGTACACCGATGGCAGTAGTAAATGTGATGTATGACGTAGGCGCAAGAGACGAAGATCCGGCTAAAACGGGTTTTGCTCATTTGTTTGAACACCTCATGTTTGGCGGCAGCATTCACATTAAAGATTATGATGAGGCTTTGCAGATGGCCGGCGGAGAAAACAATGCCTATACAACCAATGACCTCACCAACTATTATATTCAACTGCCGCACGAAAATATTGAAACAGCATTCTGGCTCGAAAGTGACAGAATGCTCAGCCTTGCATTCAGCAAAAAAAACTTAGATGTGCAACGAAAGGTTGTGTGCGAAGAGTTTAAAGAGCATTACATAAATAAACCTTATGGAGATGTATGGCATAAATTAAGAGAGTTGTCTTACAAACAACATCCCTACAGGTGGATGACTATCGGTAAAGAGCTGAGCCATGTTGAAAATGTACAGTTAGCAGATGTAAAGGCTTTCTTCTTCAAGCATTACCGCCCGGTAAATGCTGTGCTGGTAGTATCAGGACATGTATCTCTTGACGAAGTAAAGCGCTTATCAGAAAAATGGTTTGGACCGATACCAATGGGTGAAAAATACCTTAGAAACTTATCAAAAGAGCCAAGGCAAATGGAGCCACGTTTGCTGCAAACAGAGGCAGACGTGCCTTTAGACGCATTTTACAAAACATGGCACATGGCATCAAGATTAAGCAAAGGCTATTACGCTGCTGACCTTCTTAGTGACATCTTAAGCGGAGGCGGTTCGTCAAGACTATACCAGGCCCTGGTAAAGGAAAAGCAGTTGTTCAGCCAGATAGACTGCAGCCACATGGGAAGCGTTGATGCAGGATTACTGACCATAGAAGGAAAGCTGGTAAAAGGCGTAAAAATGCAGGATGCAGAAAAAGCAGTGCAGGAAGAAGTTGAAAAAATAAAGAGTGATCCGGTAAACGAGGCAGAACTGGAAAAGGTTAAAAACAAAACCGAAAGCATGATAGCCTTTGAGGATATGAGTGTGATGAACCGCGCAAACAGTCTTGCAACTTATGAATTATTAGGCGATGCCGAAATGATGAATACAGAATTAACGCGCTACCAGGAAATAACCGTGGAAGATATAAAAAAAGTAAGCCGGGAAATTTTTGATGAGAATAACAGTAATACTATGCATTATTTTAGTAAGAATTAGTTTGTAAATTTGGAGAAAACAAGCAAACAAATAAACTAATTAAAAATCAATTGCCCGCACCGTAAGGTCAATGTCATTAAGTTAAGGAATTTTGTTTTTATTGCTCTATAAGAGCAAAATGTTGGTAGAATTAATTAACCAAAGTATTACAAGCGTGCCATCGGTACTCTACCTTTTATTCCGCACCTACGGAGCGGTTCAATCATTTTTAATGTCTTTATTCTACCAACACTTAACCTCTACGAGATTGTAAAGCATCTTGACCAAGTTGCATTGACCTTTAGTTTGTGGTAAAAGAATTAACCAATAAGGTTTTTGCCTGAAAGCTGCAGAAAAGCAGCGGTTTCAAGATCAAAGCAGTTTTTTTACAAGTCTGCTGATTTTAATTTTTTAGGAATTTTTACTTCTGCTGTTTGATTTCTGCCATCCCTTCTATAGTTGAATTTTACGACGTCGCCTTCTTTTAAGTCTCTGATTTCATTTCGCAAACTGTCCACGCCGTCAACGTCTTTTCCATTTAATTGTGTTATAACATCTCCTTGTTTTATACCTGCTTTTGCAGCCGGAGAGTCATCATTAACATCTTTTACTTTTACGCCTTTTCCTTCATCCACATCCTGGATCTGCAAACCCATTTTTGGTTTGTTAAAGTCAAAATTGAAACCATCAGGCATATCAAAATTAAAATCTTTGTTCAGGTTAAAAGAATATACTTTTGATTTGTTTTCTCCTAAAACCGCAGTCGTCTTGTTTTCTGCACCATTACGCAAGTACGTAATTTCAACTTTGTCGTTTGGCTTATAACCGCTGATCACTTCTACCAGGCTTTCGGGCGTCTCAATTTTTGTGTTGCCTGCTTTGGTTATAATGTCATCTTTTTTCAGACCGGCTTTTTCAGCGCCGCTTTCTTTGGTTACGTCAGTAACTTTTACGCCGTTAGCTGCCTTTTGTGTCAGGATACCGAGCATAGCCCTATTGGAACGCGCCTCTAATAACCTGGAATGCGCCTCTGATAACCGGTTTAAATCTTCAGGATTAAAAGACCTGCCGTTACCAAATCTTCTGATGTTGGGAGCCGTTGCAAGAGAGCGATCCCTTCTTAGCACTGTAATGTCACCATTTTTAAATTCGTCTGCCGGCTTTCCGTTAATAGTTATTTTATCACCATCAACAACAATAGTCATTTTTTCGGTTTTGTCACCTTTCTTCTTAATGATAATTTCCTCTGATTTTTCTTCTTTGTTGTTAAAAGGCTTTACTTTTTGATCTTGTGCAAAAGCGGAACCTGCTATTGTTGCGACAGCTACAGCTAATGTTGAAACTTTTAAAAACTTATTCATGTTTTTTGTCATTTTAGTTATACGAATGTTTTAGTAGATCAAATGTAAGAAGATTATTGTTTTACGAAAGCTTTCGGAAATGTTAATTTATCTGAAAACGTTTAAAAACGTTTTTAATGTTTAATGAGAAAGAAACCTTACTTGCCCTTTTTCCAACAATTCCGGTACTTGCTGCTGTAAATAGTTTTTTTTATACATCTATGCCTTCAATCCTTCCAGTTCTTTTTGCATTTTAAACATTTGATCTCTCAATCTTGCGGCTTCTATAAAGTCAAGATCGCGGGCTGCTTTTTCCATCTGCTTTTTTATTTGTGCAATAGACTTTTCCATCTGCGGAATGGTTTTGTATGCCGTGTCAGACTCCGCTGCTTTCGTTACTAATGCACCTTCATCATCTATTGCATATTGGTTTGCCGGCTCACCTTTAATATCAAGCACTGAAGTTTGTTTCATAATCTGCTCAATGCTTTTTTTAATTGTTTGCGGCGTAATATTATGTTCAATATTGTAGGCCACCTGTTTTTCGCGCCTGCGGCTGGTCTCATCTATAGTGCGCTGCATACTTTCTGTGGTGACATCGGCATAAAAAATAACCAATCCATCTACGTTACGGGCTGCCCGCCCGGCAGTTTGTGTCAGGCTTTTTTCATTTCTTAAAAACCCTTCTTTATCAGCATCTAAAATAGCCACCAGCGAAACTTCCGGAAGGTCTAATCCTTCACGCAAAAGATTCACGCCGACCAACACATCAATTTCGCCAAGGCGAAGCTGCCGTAGGATTTCAATACGCTCCAACGTTTCTACTTCACTGTGTATATATTTACTTTTTATATTGATTCTTGCAAGGTATTTATCCATTTCTTCCGCCATGCGTTTGGTAAGCGTTGTTACCAGCACACGGTCGCCTTTTGTTACACGTTTGTCTATTTCATCCAACAAGTCATCTATTTGGTTTACACTCGGCCTTATCTCTATAGGCGGATCGAGCAAACCTGTTGGCCGGACAACTTGCTCTATCACAACGCCGCCTGTTTTTTCCAGTTCATAATCTCCGGGAGTAGCACTTACAAAAACTGTCTGGTTTAGTAAGCCTTCAAATTCATTAAAGTTCAGCGGACGGTTGTCCAAAGCGCTGGGCAGGCGAAAACCAAACTCGACCAGTGTAAGCTTACGACTTCGGTCGCCACCGTACATACCTGCTACCTGCGGCACTGTCTGGTGGCTCTCATCTATAACACACAAAAAATCTTTTGGAAAGTAATCAAGTAAACAGAATGGCCGTGTGCCCGGGCGTCGGCGGTCGAAGAAGCGGGAATAGTTTTCGACACCATTACAATAACCCAACTCACGTATCATTTCAAGGTCATAATTTACCCGTTCGCTCAGCCTTTGTGCTTCTATATATTTCCCGGTATTTTTAAAATATTCTACCTGCGCTGCCATTTCATCCTGTATCTCGTACAGCACTGTTTGCATCATGTCTTTTGGTGCTATGTAAAGATTGGCAGGAAAAATGGCCGCATCCGGTATCTTGCTTATCCGCTTACCTGAAGACAGCTCAAGCGTTTCAATGCTTTCGATCTCATCCCCAAAAAAAGTGATGCGGTAACCATGATCCGCATAGGGAAGGTTAATATCTATCGTATCGCCCTTTACCCTGAAAGTTCCTCTTGAAAAATCTCCCTGGCTCCGGTTGTATAAACTATTAACCAGCGAATGTAAAAAGCCCTGTCTTGACACAACCTGCCCTTCTTTTATACGAACAATCCCGTTTTCAAACTCCGCCGGGTTACCAATACCATAAATACAGCTTACCGAAGCGACAACAATTATATCACGTCTCCCTGTCAGTAACTGCGACGTAGCCTGCAGCCTGAGTTTGTCAAGCTCTTCATTTATACTTTGATCTTTTTCGATGTACACATCATTTACCGGCATATACGCCTCCGGCTGATAATAGTCGTAATAGCTTACAAAATAACCAACGGCGTTATCAGGGAAAAACTGCTTAAACTCCCCGTATAACTGCGCCACAAGCGTCTTATTGTGCGTAAGCACCAGTGTTGGTTTTTGTACGTTTTGTATAACATTTGCCATGGTAAATGTTTTACCGCTGCCGGTAACACCGAGCAATGTCTGGTATCTTTCACCTTGTAAGATACCGTCAGTAAGATGTTGAATAGCCTGCGGCTGGTCGCCCGCAGGCTGATAGGAAGAAACAAGATTAAATGGCATGCTGCAATTTACTATATGTAGGATTTATAAGAAAGAATAAAGTTTTTTGCGGCAGCATATTAATACCTGTATAAGAATTCCCCTAAAAACGACTTGCGAAAATAGTTGAACTATAATATCTTAAAAAAAGCATCGTTTTAAATGTTATTATAAAAAATCCTTATTGTTTGCCTCTATTTCCTTTCTGTAAACAAATTATTTTTTTAAAACAGAATTATATGTTGAATCAAAAATTGAAGTTTTTTGTTTTCCTGTTTTTTATTCTTTTTTTGTCTTTTTCCTATTGCTACGCACAAAAAGAAATAACAGAATTTGGAGATTTTACAGCCGGAGAAATGAATCTGAAACAATGTGAATTTGATAAAGATGCAGATGCAGTTGTGCTTTCAGACAGAGCAAATTCGTACTATAATGATAATTATAATCTCATCACAGAAAGAAGGATAAGACTTAAAATATTAAAAGAAAACGGAATTGACAGAGGTAATATTCATATCAGGTATTACAGCGATGAAGGATTTGAATCAATCAGGAGCATAGAAGCCATAGTTTTAAATTTTGACAACGTGGGAAACAAGGTTTGGAGCAAACTGGATAATAAGTCTATTTACAATAAAAAACTTAATAAATATTATTCTGAAACCAGTTTTACTTTACCCAACGTAAAAGTCGGAAGTATTATAGAATACCGTTACGAAAGCCAGATGAAAAATTACGGCGGATTAAGGGAATGGGTATTTCAAAAAGATCTTCCCGTAATGCTCAGCTCTTATAATTTAACTATTGTACCTAATGCCGAATTTGCTTATAGTGTATATAAAAGCAATGATATGCCGGTTGTTATAAAACCAAACTCCAAAAACGGCAGTGTTTTATTAGAAATGAGTAATGTACCAGGTTTGCGCGAAGAAGCCTTTATGGGAGCCCGACGCGATTACCTGCAGCGTGTTAACTTTCAGTTTGCCGGTTACAAGCATGTAGCGGGCGATGGCTACAGCACCAGCAGAACTTCAACAACCAAATATTCAACTACCTGGAAAGATCTTGCACAGGAGATGTTATCAAGCGCAGGTTTTGGGAGCCAGATAAATAAAAGTTTGTCCGGCGCAGAAGCGTTGAAAGAAACCTGGATTAAAGAACCGGATGAGTTTATCAGAATGAAAACTATTCACAATTACGTGCAGTCGCACTTTAGCTGGAACAACATTTATGCAAAATATGCTGACGACGGTTTAAAAGAAACCTGGGAAAAGAAAACAGGAACCAGCGGAGAGATTAATCTTATTCTTATTAATTTATTAAAATCTTCCGGTCTCGATGTAAAACCTTTACTGGTAAGTGAGCGCGATTATGGAAAGATAGATACTACATATCCGTACTTAGATCAATTTGAGAAAACAGTTGCTTATGTAACTGCCGGTAGCAAGCATTATATATTAGACGCAACTGACAGGCAAACACCCTCGTTTATGATACCTTTTGATTTACTGAATACGACAGGGTTTATAGTTGATAAAAAAAATGCTGGTTTAGTAAAAATTGCTGACGATATGAGAAAGAACTCAACTATGATATATGTAACTGCCAACATTACCGGGGCAGGTTTGGCGGAGGCAGATGCAACAGTTAAAAATTATGATTACGCCAAGATTGATAAAAAAGAAGAATACAATAATAACAAAAAAAAATACGAAAAGAATTTCTTTGAACCTTTTACGCTGACTGCGCTTGATTCTTTTTGTGTGACGGGCGCAGAGTCAGACTCATTGCCGCTGGAGCATGATGTGAAGATCAGCTACCAGTTAAATAAAACCGGTGATTACTTTTTATTGAACTGCAATTTATTTACTGGACTTACGAAAAACCCTTTTATAACAGAACAAAGATTTTCAGATATTAATTTCGGGTGTAAATATTCCTATACTTTAAATGAATCTTTTACACTGCCTAAAAATTTATCAGCCGAAACCTTGCCAAAAACTATGAGGCTGGTTACACCTGATAAGTCGTTGACAATTGTAAGACAAGTGTCGCAATTAGATGAAAATACAATATACGTCGGTTTTAAGATAGACTTTTATAAAACGGAATACAGCGCCGATGATTATTTTGCAGTGCAGGGCTTTTATAAACAAATGATAGAATTACTTAAGGGAACTTCTAAAAACTCTTTAAATTTCGATTAGAATTTTCATGGGTAATTTTTGTATTTACCTACAATAACCTAATTTTTCATAAAGTATTGATTTTCAATTATTTATAATTTATATTGT
>JAABUK010001349.1_pt1 | contig 47246 bp, 47 predicted proteins | sample 5559141 | NCBI WGS metagenome assembly JAABUK01 (sample SAMN10711869, study PRJNA513367) | rock metagenome | isolation source: Antarctica rocks | place: Antarctica: Victoria Land, Pudding Butte nord | collected 2016-01-03 | reverse complement strand
CGGTGCCCATGGTCTGGGTGGAGCCGATCAGCACCCGCACCTTGCCGCCGTTCACGGCTGCGAACAGCTTCTGCTTGGCCTCCGACTTCTTGAAGTCCTGCATGAAGGCCACCTGCTCGCGCGGCACCCCCAGCCGCACCAGCTCGTCCCTGATCCACAGGTAGGCGGAGAAGCCGCGCTTGCCGTCCGCCGCCTCCGTGCCGAGGTCGGAGAACACCATCTGCGCCGCCCCTGGCACCGGGTGCGGCTTGCCCGTGTCCGGTGCCAGGTAGCGGTTGCCGGCCGTCTCCAGCCAGATGCGGTGGACGTTGGCGATCAGCGCGTTCAGCTTGTTGCCCGGCTCGTTGTCGTTGGCCGGGTCCTCCCCGTCCACCGGCTGCACGAACCGCATGTCGATGGCGGCGTGCCGCCCGTCGGTGATGACCGACAGCAGGATGTCCTGCCCCTTCACGGGCGGCCCCTTGCGCAACTCGATCTCGCGGATGCGCTCGGCCAGCACCCCCTGGTAGGCCCGGAACGCCGGACTGGCCTTGGCGGTGACGATCTGGCGCTTGCCGGTGCGGACCGCGGGCAGCCGGAGGTGGTGGCGCAGGTCGCTCATCAGCACCACGTCCGCGACCGACCGGAACATGGAGATCAGCTCCGGCACGTTCACGAACTCCGCGAACCGGGTCACGGGCTTGTAGATGCCCGACGGCTGCAGCTCCAACTTGGTGCGGGTGTCGCCGAAGCTGGACGCCCAGGCGTCGAACTCGTGGATGCCGCGCTCCTCCAGCACCTCGGGCTGCATGAAGCGCTGCAGGGTGAACATCTCGCCCAGCGTGTTGGTGATCGGCGTGCCCGAGGCCAGGATCAGCGGCCGGGTGGGCTGGCGCTGCGCGATGAAGCGCGCCTTGGCGTGCAGGTCCCAGGCCCGCTGCGACCCGTCCGGCGCCACGCCCTTCAGGCCGCTCATGTTGGTGGCGAAGCTGAGCTTCCTGAACTCCTGCGCCTCGTCCACGATCAGCTGGTCCACCCCCATCTCGGCGATGGTCAGCAGGTCGTCCTTGCGCGTGCGCAGCGCCTCCAGCTTGTCCTGCAATCCCTCCTTCATGCGCTCGATGCGCTTGCGCGTCAGGCGGTCGTCGCCGTCCACCTTCTCCAGCAGGACGGAATAGCTCGCCAGCGCCTCCCCAATCAGCCCGCGCTCGAAGTCGGCCGGCGCCGGGATGAACTTGAAGGCCGAGTGCGTGATGATGATGCAATCCCACGTCGCCGTCGCCGCGCGCGCCAGGAAGCGCTGCCGCTTGTCCTTGCTGAAGTTGGTCTCGTCCGCCACCAGGATGCGGGCGTTGGGGTAGAGCAGCAGGAACTCCCGGCTGGCCTGGGCCAGGCAGTGGCCGGGCACCGTCATCATCGCCTTGGAGATCAATCCCAGGCGCTTCTGCTCCATCACCGCCGCGGCCATGCTGAACGTCTTGCCGGCCCCGACCGCGTGGGCGATGTAGGTGCCGCCAGCGGCGACGATGCGCCAGATCACCCGCTTCTGATGGTCGCGCAGGCTGATGGCGGTGCTGGCGCCGGGCAGCTGCAGGTGCCGCCCGTCGAAGGACCGCGGCACCAGGTTGTTGAACGCATCGTTGTACAGCCTGGCCAGCCGGTCCGTGCGCTCCACGTCGGTCCAGATCCAGCGCTCGAACGCCTGCTTGATCTTGAGCAGCTTCTCCTTCGCCGCCTCCGTCTCCGAGGCGTTCAGCACCCGGCTCTCCTTGCCGCCCGGCTCGCGCACGGTGTCGTAGATCTGCGGGATGGAGGCGTTCAGCGCGTCGTGCAGCAGCTCGCCCGCGTGGCGCCGGGCGGTGCCCCACTCCGACGTGGCGGCGGCCAAGCCCTCGAAGGCGTCCACGTCGAGGGACCAGGCCGCGACCTCGACCGTGTGCCGCACCCGTGTCTCGACGCCGATCACCTGCTTGGAGAACGCCTGCACCACCCCGGCTGGTATCCAGGGCGCCCCCAGGCGCGCGGTGATCTCGGACGGCTTCAGGTCCACGGGCTGCACCCGGCGCAGGGCGTCCACGTTGCGGGCGTAGCGCGGGTCCAGCGCCACCGCCGCGGTAGCCGCCGCCAGCTTGGTGCGGACCGCGCCGGACAGGTAGGCGTCCGCCGTCTCCCACGCCTCCGCATCCGCCTTGGTCGCGTCCGGGTTGAGGAACACCGCGTCGCCCAGCTCGGCGACCGCCTGCTCGCGCGGGCGGCCCAGCATCTCGGCGACCCGCGCCAGGTCCACATGGCCGACCTCGTGCAGCGTCACCGCGAGCGCGTCCGCGGCGCTGGTGATGACCGGCTCGGCCGGGGGGTGGATCACCCGCTCGGTGAAGATCGGCCCCATCTTGGCCGTGCCGGCGTCCTCGTCGTACTGCTCGACCGACGACACCAGCCAAACATCCGGGTCGTCCAGGAACGGCTGCAGGTTCGGCCGGCGCACCGTCTCGCGCACCTCGCCCGTCTTGGGATCGGTGGCCGTGCTGACGTTGGTCAGGTTCACCGGCCCGAATTGCCGCACGAACCCCTGGTAGGCCGCCCGCATCCGGCCCTGCAGCATCCCCCACGGCTCGTTCGCCTCCTGCGCCCGCAGCACGGCGCGGATGGCGTCGCGCAGCGGGATCAGCCCCAGGATGATGCGCGCGTGCTTGGCGAAGATGCCCTCCTTGACCGCAGCGGACTTCACGGCGACGCGCCCCGGCACGCCGTCCAGCACCTGCATCAGCGCGCCGTCCAGCAGCAGGTAGCTGCCCTCCTTGACCGTGGCGCCCTCGGCCGCGGTGCCGACGCGCACGCGCGGAGCTGCCGTGGGACGTGTGGGCATGGCCCCTGCCGATGCCGCCGCGACGTGGATGCCCGCCGGCAGGCGCTCCAGCGCGGCGCCGAGGTCGGCCTCCAGCGACACGGACGGGCAGTAATGGCAGGTATAGACCACCCCGAACGGGCTGGTGGTGCGGCCGTGCAGGCCCAGGACCATCTGCGGGCGCTCGGCGAAGTAGCGGTTCACCGCCAGCGCCGGCTCGCCGTCCTCGGCCGGCAGCACCTCCACCAGGTCCGACCAGGCCGCGCCGCCCGGCGCCTGCTCCGCCCCGCGGCGCTGGAAGAACAGCACGTCCACCACGACCTCGGTGCCCGCTGCCGCCAGCATGGCGCCCTGTGGCATCCGTGCCGCCCCAACCAGGTCGGCCATGGATGCAATGTGCTCCCGCGCCTTCGGGTCCACCTTGTCCATGGTGTGCCGGCTGGTCACGAACGCCGCCAGGCCGCCCGGACGCAGCCGCTCGATGCTGCGCGCGATGAAGTAGTCGTGCAGCGACAGGCCAAGCCGCCCGGCCGCGTCGTCCGCCCGCACCGTGCGGTCGGAGAACGGCGGGTTGCCCACCGCCAGGTCGAACGTCTCCGCGAGCCGGGCCTTGGTGAAGTCCTCCGCCCTGATCCAGGCATCGGGATACAGCAGCTTGGCGATGCGGGCGGTCGTGGGGTCCATCTCGACCCCCGTGGCCGCGGACCGCGCCGCCACCTTCTCCGGCATCATCGCCAGGAACAGCCCGGTGCCGCAGCCCGGCTCCAGCACGGCGCCGCCGGCGAAGCCCATGCGCCCCAGCGCGGCCCACACCGCCCGCACGATGAACTCCGGCGTGTAGTGGGCATACTGCGTCGAGCGGGCCAGCGCCGCCATCTCGGCCGGCGACACCAGCTGCTCCAGCTCGTGCCCCAGGTCCTCCCAGCCCGGCCGGAACGCCTCGTCCTGGCGGCGGAACAGGGTGTTGGCCAGCTCGCCCGCGCCGAAGCCGACGAAGCGTGCAAGCTGGTCCTGCTCGGCCGGCGTGGCGTGCCGGTCCTCCCCCTCGATGGCCTGCGTCAGCCGGATGGCGGCGAGGTTGTCGGCGGCACGCGCACGCCAGCCGCGCGCCAGGGCGCGTTCGCCCGATAGCCGGAAGGTGTGCGCCGGCACGCGCTCCGGCTCCGGCTCCGGCGCTGCGGCGGCCTCCACCGGGTCCTCGCGGAAGCGCGGGCCGGTGCTGGCACCCAGGGCCAGGCCGCTGAGTGCGGTGGTGTCGAACAGCGAAAGGGTGAGCTGGGACATCGGATACGGTCCTGTCAGGCGAACGCCGGCCGCCCGGCCGCCTGGTGGGGCGCCGGGGGACCGGGTGCGATGAGGCCCGCCCCCAGTTGGGGCAGGCGAGAGGGGGATGCGGCTAGGCGGGTGGGGTCAGGGCGCGGCTACCAGGCGCCGCAGGACGCCTCGATCAGCATGCGTTCCATCCGGTCCACGCGCGCCAGGGCGTCGCGGTGCAGGGCGGAGCCGGCCCGTGCCCGGGTGGCGACGTGAACCCAGGCGTCGTGGTCCCCGGCAAACCCCGGGGCGCCGTCCACGGTGGCGTCGATGCGCTTCAGCTCGATCCGGCTGCTGCCGTCGTGCAGCACGCCGAGGAAGGCCAGGGTCCAGCCCTCCCACCAGGCGGTCCACAGGTCGAAACCGGCGAGCGGGGAGGCAGGTGGAGCAGCAACAGGTGCTGGTGCGGTCGTCGTCGTGTCCATGTCGGGGGTTCTCCATCCATCGTCTTCTTCCTGAAGACCCCCCTCCGCGGTCGCGTCGGGCCGGACCGCGCAACGGCGCGACCGCTTGGTCGCGGGACCGGAGCCACGCGCAGCCGGGCCGCTTGGCCCGGGGAGCATGGCGAGGACCCGCCCGTTGCGCGGGCCGGATCGGGGCGGCAGCCATCCACCCTCCTCCCCCCTCCTTGCCGCCGCTCCCCGGCGCCCTGCGTTCCCCCGGGCCGTCATTCCTGCCGCACCAGGAAGCCGCCGCTCCGGGCCAGGCCGGCGAGCGCGTTGGTGACCGACGCCATCAGGTCGGCGTTGTGCTCGATCACCGACGCGATGGAGTTGCTGCTCCGCTCGGCCAGTCGCGCCGCGGCCTCCCGGTGCCGGGCTATGGCCGTGCGCAGCTCGCGCACCGTCGCGTCCAGCGCGGCAGGCGCGAGCGCGCCCACCTGCAGCGCCGGCAAGGGGTCAGGCGTGACGCTCAGCCACATGCCGATCTCCACGAGATGCACCAGCACCTCGGCGCGGTCGCTGTCCTGGATGGCCTGCAGCAGCAGGCGGACCTGGCGTGCGGGATCGAACCCGCCAACGGGAGGTGCCATGATGTGAAGTCCTCGATGGGGGACGCACCTCGCCCGTGCGGGCAGGGCGCGTCCTGGGTGGCAGGGGACGGATGAGGCTGGGCCGGGCAGGACCCGGCCGGGGGATCAGCCGGCGCCGGGCAGGCGGCGCGGGGTGCCGCCGTCGCGGGTGGCCCTGGGCAGGTAGGCCACGCCGGCGTGTTCCGGGCAGTAGGGCCGCCCTGGCGCCGTGCCGTCGCCGCAGAACCGGAAGCCGGGTTGGCCCGGGTCGCCCAGCGGCCAGCAGCAGGGCCGGCCAGACGGACCGGCCCGCACCGGCAAGGGTGCCAGCGGCGCCTTCACCGGCCGCACGGGACCGTCTCGGCGCGCGACGGAGGGCTTCGGCTTCGGCGTCGAGCTGGGCGCTGGCCTCGGCGGACGCGGAAGCCGGGCCTGGCGCTCGCTCCCCGCCACGGGCATGCAGATCGGGCTGGGACGCGCCGGCAGCTCAAGCCGGTGCGCCTTGCCGATCACGGCGTTCTTGCTGATGCCCATGCGGCGGCCGATCTCCGCCGTCGAGTGCCCCTCGTCCCACAGGCATCGCAGGTTCGAGATCGCCGTGTCCGTCCATGTCGGGTCGTTGGCTGCCATGTCGGCCTCCTTGGGTTTGTGCTGGTTGCTGATGGTGCGGGGCACCGTTGCGAACGGCGACGGGCTGCGTTCGCTGGTCGGGAGTCGCCTAGCGATGCCCGCTGCTGGCAGGGGCCGGGGCCAGATTGGGTGCGCCCTCCGGCACCGCGGCTGCCGCCGGGGACTCTGCGGGTGTGCCGCCATCCTGGTCCTCGTCGGCGCTGGCCGCGGCCTGGGCGAAGTCCGGATGCAGCGCCAGCATCCAGTCCGCCGCCTTCTGCGCCGCAGCGGCGGCCCGGAAGATTGCGCGTCTGTCCTCGCGCAACACGTCAAGCCAGGACTGAATGTAGCTGGCGTGGTTCTCGACGTCGCAGGGCAGGCCCAGCACCGTGCCGACCATGCACGAGGTAAGTTCCGCAATGAGTTCTTCGAAACTGTACGCGCGGCTGCCGAACCGCCCGGAAAGGTCCCGGTTCAGCCGGCTCTCGTGAGCACTGGCATGGGCCAGCTCATGAAGGATCGTCGCCGAAAAGTCCTCCGGCGAACGGAATGCCGCGGCCACTGGGACCCCTATGAAGTCCAGCGTCGGGCTGTAAAAGGCTTGGTTGCCGCCGGTTCGCACCCGCACTCCGCTCCGGGCCACGATCAGCTCCGGCGCCTCCGGCTTGCGCCACGGCGCCTCGTCCAGTGTCGGCGGCTGGTACGGTGAGATCCCGTCAACCTGGCTCGCATGGAACGCCGTGAAGCCCCGCAGCAGCGGCACCCGGCGTACGGTGGCTTCGCCATCGCCCGGACGCTCATGCACGTCGAGGCGTTTAAAGAACACGACGGGCGTGCCGCGCTCGCCGGCCCGCACCTGCCAGCCCCGCTCGGATGCCTGCTTGTATGTGATCCAGCGCGGGTCGCCGCTGCCGTGGGCGTGCTGCGTCATTGTCAGCAGCACGGCATTCACCCCGCGGTAGGCGCGGCCGCTGACCGCGTTGCATGGCATGCCCGGCATGGTCGTGCGCGCTCCTGCCACCCAGGGCCGCCGCCAGGGCGCGGTGCCGGCCTCAAGTGCCGCGACGATGCGGTCCGTCACCGCCTGGTAGTGGTCCTGCAGGCCTGACCCGCTGCTGCGCCGTGCCGTTGCGTTCCTTGCCATCGTCGGATGTTCCTTTCCTTGAACACCCACCCCGGCGCCGCGGCCCGGCGGCCGGGGCAAAGGCGCGGCGCAGCCGCGGGACCGAAAGCCACGCGCAGCCGGGCCGCTTGGCCCGGGGAGCATGGCGCGGACCCACCCTTTGCCGCGGGCGACGGGCCGCGGCAGCCCTTCCGCCCTTCCCATCCACCCCCCTCCTTCGTTCCTCCCCCCGTAGTGTCTCAATTTGAACGTCGGCTTTCGGCCCAGTTGCGGACCTTCGCTGTGGGTGGGACGGTCCCGTTTGATGCTCGCTGCCGAGGAGACGGAGAATGGATCAACTCACCGGCGGTTGCCTATGCGGCAACATCCGACTGGTGGCGTCGGGGCGCCCGTACCGGGTGGGCCTTTGCCACTGTCTCGACTGCCGCAAGCATCATGGGGCGCTATTCTACGCTGCCGCGATATTCCCTCAGGATGCGGTAAAGATCGAAGGCGAAACACGCGACTATGCTGGGCGGCATTTCTGTCCCAACTGCGGCTCATCTGTCTTCGCACGCCACGCAGACGAGGTCGAAGTGCATCTTGGGAGCCTGGATGCACCCGACCAATTCATGCCAACTTATGAAAGCTGGATCGTCCGTCGCGAGACGTGGTTGCCACCGTTTCCGCTCACACACCGATACGAGCGCGATCGCAAAGTCACCGACCCGTTCGAAGAGTAGGACGCACAACGGACCGGCTCGTGGCCGGTGAACCGATGTCTGCTTTCCACCACATGCAGACACTCAAACTGAGACACTGCTTCCCCCCGCCCTCCTTGCGGTCCCACCGCCTTTCCCGGAACCTGTCCCGGCCCGGTTCCTGTCACAGCAGCCGTCCCTGCACCGGTCGCGCAGCCGAGACGGACGCCGTCATCCCCGGCAGCGCCGTGCAGGCCAGCGGCAACGGCTTGCTGTGCCGGCCGTCCCAGGTCAGCGCCGGGCACTCGCCGAGCAGGCCGCGGCGCATCGCCAGCACGTCGCGGGCGATGCAGGCATGCTCGTTGCCGCCGCCGGGCCGCCGGCAGGGCTGGCCCGCACGCGCGGAACATCGCGGACAATCGAGAAGCAAGGCGGGGTCGGTCGGCCACTCGGCGGCGCAGCGGCGGCACTGCACCGGCCCGGTGGCGAGCGGGTGCTGAACGAGGCGAAGGGTCTGCATGGTGCCCGGTCCCTTTCAGGGTTCTGAACACCTCCCCAGCCCCGCATCCCGGACCCGGCGGCAAAGGCGCGTCGGCTTCGACGCGGGACGCGCGAGACCAGCGCAGCGGCTCGCGCGCCCCACCCTTTGCCGCCGGGTCCGGGATGCGGTAGCCCTCCCCTCCCCTCCCGTTTTCAGGGGTTTCCTGCCCCTCCTCCCGCCTCTTCACGCGCTGCCGTCCGACGCCGAACCGTGTTCACAATGAACACGGCCCAGGGCTGGCGGGGTCGCCGATCCACAGCGGCACGGCGGCCGGCGCAGGTTGCGGGACAGGACGGGGCGCCGGCTTCGCCTTCGGGTGCAGCGTGCGCGACCAGCGGACCTTGCGGATGAACGCGCCGCGGTTGCTGCGCGGCCGGCCGGGACGGTGCCAGCTATGGCCGCCTGCCGGGCCGTCACGGTTCCAGCCCGCTGCCCGAAGGCTGGTGCCATCCTCGGTCTCGTGGGTGTAGGTGATGATGGACCTGAACCCGGCGCGTTCGGCCGCACGGCCGGCGGCGCCGTACAGCATCGAGGCTGCGTTCCAGCACAGCAGAGATGCAATGTCGCGCCGCACGCACAGGCGGTTCACCTCGACGATGCCGCGGCCGTTGAAGGCGCGGGCCACCGGATTGCCGACCATCGCTACGCCAACGAGCTGGTGGCCATTGGCCACGCCGATGCCAAATCTCCACGCCACGGGCGGTGGAGAGTGTCGGTGATGGAGGGCGATGAAGGCGCGTGCCTGCGCGAAGCGGATCGGCCGCAGTTCGAGCTGCCAATCCAGCATGGGGTGGCAGCCCTGGCCGTCGCCGATCCGGCGCAGGCGATGGCCGGTCAGCGCCTCGGCGCCAAGCCGGCGCAGCAGGTCGCGCCCCCAGGCCGGGTCGTCTTCCATGCCGGCCGAGACGCTTTCAAGCAGTGCCTGGCAGCAGGTGTCCAACTGGAACTCGCTGTCGGTCCAGATCTCGCCGATCTCCAGCAGCTCGGGCTGGTCGCAGAACCAGCAGGGGACAACCGGAGAAGGGGCATGTCGCGCCGGGACGGTGCTCATGCGGGCCTGCCCGCGGCTGGCACGTCGCCGGTGACGAAGGCGCGGCGCGGGTCGCCCCACGCGGCCTGCTGCCGGTCGTAGGCGCGGGCCAGCACCGCGCCGTCCCGGCCGAGCAGGTCCAGGCGGATGCTGGGCCAGTATCCTCCCGCCGCTGTCAGCAACGCCAGGAAGCTGGGGAACGCGGTGTGCCGGCGGCACAGCCGGTCCAGCGCCGGGGTCGGCCGCGGCGCCGGCACGGTGCGGACGCTTGTGCAGAACGCCGCCCCGTGTTCGAGCGCCCTGGCCTGCTCGCCGGCCGGGCCGATGGCGGCGTCCTGCCCCATCTTGCCGCGCACCAGCACGGTGGCGGCACGGTGGAAGCCCCCGCTCTCCGGGAAGCCAAAGCTGAAGACGTGCAGCTGCACCGGGCGCAGCCGCTCGGCGCGGCGGGCCTGTGCGGCATGCCGGCGGGTGGATCGAGACATGGCGATCTCCTCTCAGGAGGTGGCGGGCGGGATGGGCCGTTCCTGGAAGTCCGGGTGCAGCACCGGCAGGTCGGCCATCGGCAGCGCGTCGCAGTCGAGCAGCACGTAGGCGCAGCCGCGCTTGCGCGCGTAGCCCATCACGGCAACCAGGTCGGCCGGGACCGAGGCGATGGGTGCCTTGCTGGCCCAGATGAACCAGCCGTGGCGGGTGCGCCCGCCCAGGATCTCGGCGCTGCGGTTGCGGGGGTTGCACACCGCCTCGTCCGTGGTCTGCTCGTCCAGCCACGCCCAGGTTTCGGGGGATAGGTGGCCGCTGGAAGCGTCCAGGAACCGGCGGGCGCTCATGCCGCGCCCCTGTGCCGGCATCGGGGAAACGGGAACGGGCGTCGTGCTGCGCGGATGGGCATGGCACTGCTCCAGACATGCGGAAGCCCGCGCGAGGCGGGCTTCCAAGGTGGAAAGAAGGGGTCGGAATCTACTCGTAATGCGGGCGTGCCGCAGGGAAGCCGACCGGGAGGCTGGCCGCCTGTAGGACATGGACCTCGTAGGTGCCCCGGCTGGTGGAAGCGTGCTTGGGCGGGCGGTCCTGGTTCAGCAGGGCCAGCTTCGGCGCCAGCCCGGCCACGTAGGCGTCAGCCTCGTGTTCGGTCAGGAAGGACCGCGGCGTGCCGCCCAGGGTGCGGTAGATGTCGGGATCGGTGACAAGCTCGCCCTCGTCGAACCACCAGCCGCCCTCGGCCGATCCGCCATAGCTCCGGCTGGTGAGGTAGCAGGCCACCCAGAACAGCGCCTGCTCCGGCACCAGGTCCGGCATGTCGCCGGCCTGATCGTCCACGGCCGTCACCGGAGCGCCTCCAGCGCCGGCCTTACCGGCACCGTGGAGGCCAGGTCGGACACGAACCCTGGCGCCGCCGCTAAGGCATACAGCGCCCCTGCCAGCAGCATCGCGCCCAGCACCAGGCGTACCTTCATCATCGTTCCCATTTCTGCCGTCTCCTCTGCTCTGCCTTCATCACCTGAAGACACAGCCCGGCAGCCGCTTCGGGACGGGGGGTGCAGGGGGCGCGCGCAGCGCGGGCCGCTTGGCCCTTGCCCCTTGCGGCCCCCGGCACGACGCGGCAGGGCCTCCCCTGCCCTGCCCGCGTCAGTCCACCCCCCTGTCCCTCCTTTCCTCCCCCCCCCTCGTCCAATTCGATCAGGCACATCCAGCCATTCACCCTGATCCTTTCGCCGTCTTCGGTGAGCAGCACGAACCGGCTATCCAGGTCCCACTGCCCGTCCTCCTCCTTGTCCCCGTCCACGATGACGCCCTCCAGGACGGCGTCACCCCCTTCGACAAGCAGGCGCGCGCCGGGATCGGCGGCCGAGCGCACCGGCGCCGGGGCGCTCACGCCCGTGCCCCCACGGGCTGATCGGAGGTTTCCGGTGCGGCCGGGCAGGGCAGGCCCAGCGCGGCCCGGCGCCGCGCCTGGGCCACGTCGTTCCAGTCGTTGCGCCCGCCAAAGGGCAGGATGCGCCCGCTGCGCACGCCGGCCTCGGCCGCGAGCGCTGCCAGCTTGGCCGCATGGCGCTCCCCTGGGCCGTCGGCGTCCGTCGCCTGCACCAGCACCGCGCCGGGCTGGGCGGCGAGGTCCCGCAGCAGTGCTTGCAGCGCCGCGACCGTCTCCGGCCCCATGCCGCCGGCGGTGGCGACATACAGCGTGTCCGCCCGCAGCCGCTCGATGCCGGCCAGGCTCATGGCGTCGATCGGCGCCTCGCACACCACCAGGCGCGCGGTCGGCACGGTGCTGGACGGCGACCGGCCCGGCAGCCGGAACAGGGTCTTGTCGCCGTCCGCCGAGAACATGCGGAAGTCCGGGCCGCGCATCTCGATGCCGACCACCTCGCCAGCCCCGTCGCGGTGCGCAAACCAGGCGCTGCCATACGGCCCCTCGCGCAGGGCGTCCGCCCGGGAGGCCGCGATCAGCACCGGCCCCTGCAGGGCACGTTCCTGGGTCAGGTAGCGCCAGGTCCGCGACCCCCGTGACAGGACCCGGCATGCGCTCCAGCGCTGCGCAGGCGGCAGCTCGGGCGCCTTGTCCCGCTTGGCGGCAGGGGCAACCGGGAAGGACGGCGCGATGCCGCTCAGGTCCCGCAGCGCCTGGCGGACCCGGCCGAAGCTGGTGCCCGGCTCCAGGAACTGCACCAGGGCGAACACGTCGCCCTTGCGGTCGCCGGTCGGGTCCCACCAGCCACGGCCCGCGTGGTTCACGATCAGCACCTCGCCGGCGCCGCGGCGATACTTCCAGCAGTGCTGGGTGCTGTCCCGCTTGTCGAGCTGCCACCCCCGCCGCTCCAGCACCACGGCGCAGCTCACGCCGGCCTTCAGCGTCTGGATCTCCCCGTCATGTCCGCTCATCGCCCTGCATCCTTCATCCTTGGATGCGACCCCGAGGCCACGGGCCGGGCGCGGGACAAGAGCGCGGGCACGGCCCGCGGGAGCGTAGCAACGCACTCTTGTGGCGCGTCCGGCACCAGTGGCATCACCCTCATCGTTCCAACCTTTCCCGTTCACCTCCTTCCATTCCCTCACCCGCGGATGCGAATGGGATCAGCAACCGAGGGCGCCCCGCATTAGACCGGCATGGGCATGGTTCAGCAGGGGCAATGAAAAGCCTGCTAGGTGTAACGATGTTCATCGGACGCAAGAGCGAAAAGTGGTCTACGCGCCTTGCTGGCTAGGGGCATAGCTCCCAAATCGACCCGATTAGGGAATAGATAGCCCGATATGCAGCTAGGCACCGACGCACCTTCCCAGCAAGGGGACTATCGGCCCGTCTCAAAATATGCTGCTATGCCCTAAGACAGGTAGGGAGCTATCCGCCTATGGGACGCATACTCACTGTAGCCAGCGGCAAGGGCGGATGCTCGAAGACGACGACGGTAATGATCTTGTCGGGCAACCTGGCCGCACAGGGCTACAAGGTGGCCGTGGTGGATGCCGACCGGAACCAGTCCTTCGCCTCGTGGCATGCCCAGGCCTATGAAGGGCCAGCGTTCGACTGCCACTCGGAAATCGACCATATTAAGGTCGTCGACCTGACCGGCAGCTTGTCGGAAAGCCACGACGTGGTGCTGGTCGATACCGCCGGTTTTGAAAGCCTAACGGCGGCCTCATCGATCGGCATGGCCGACTTTGTGCTGATCCCGTGCATGCCGGATCGCGGCAGTGTCCGGGAGACGATGCGCACGGCGCAGCAGGTGGCTAGCTTAAGCAAGGCGGCTAGACGGACTATACCGTATAGTGTCCTACTCACCCGTTGGAAGCCGCGCGGCCTTTCCGAGCGGGCCGCGCTCGACAGCCTCGTCGAAGAGAAGCTGAACGTGCTCGATCATACATTCGGCGATCTGGCCGACTTCACGAAGCTGTCGTTCAGCGGATCGGTGCCGGTCATCGGCAAGGTAGGCCAGCAGGCCGCAGAGCTGATCATAGAGCTTGCAGGGAAGGGGGCTATACCGTCTATCGAGGATAGGGGATAAGGCAGTATGAGCCCGTTCAAGCCGAAGCGCGTCAGCGGCGCCGACCTGGCCGCTCAGCTCTCCCCTGCCACTGCCAGCTTGCCGGCTGCGGTCCCTGTGCCACAGCCGGCGCCGACGCCATCGCAGGACAACGCGCGGCAACGACCGCCGCCAGTCGTTCAGGTCAACTTCAAGGCGAGCGAGGCGTTCGCCGACCTGATCGCGAGGGAAGGGGAGAAGGCGGGATCGACACGTCGGTTCTTCGCCCGGCTGATGCGGCAGGCCGGATACGACGTTCCGGAAGCCGACGTGAACCCGCCGGACAATCGGCGGCGTAGGGGACTAGACGCCTAGGCGCACAGCCACCTAGCAGCCTAAAGGTCTATATGATAACGCTCGGGCCAACGTTTTAGCAGTCCGGCCTAATCCTTCGTGTCGGGTGTATGCGGCGCGACCGTAAAGGTTCCAAACGGGGCTTTGAAGGGCTGCCATCCGGCTCGACGCCGGTGCCAGGGTGAGTGGCAGGGCAGGGGAGGGCAGCGTGACCTGCACGCATCAAGGTGGGCTGCAGAAGCAGTTTCGCTGGATGTGGTCCCGCTAAAGCCTAATCGGGCCCGTTTTCCCGAGCCTGTCGGGCCAACTGCGCCTCGTATCGCTTCTTCTCGGCAAGCAGCACCGTTTCCACGTAGTTCGGCACGGAGCGGTTCTGCTCATCTGCCATCTCCCGCACGAACTGGAGTAGTGCGGGCTTAAGCCTTAAAGTGAACGCTTCAGTGGTAGACATACTAGATCCTTAGCGCTGGATGGCAAATTGCGGCTGAACATCAGCATACGCGTGCGAACACCAATGATGCTATCATCCGCCATGAAAGTTTGTAACAGGCTACTTATTTACATGCCTTGGTGCGCCGTGCATCACTTGGTGCGATCGGTCCAACCTACACGAAACTTGGATCGCCCTTTCGGCAAGTCTTCACGTTACAAACGAGCGTTTGTAACGGGTGGACCGGGCAGGGCGGGCGGGCTAGGGTTGGGATTGCAATCCAGACTGGGAGTTTGGTCCCATCTCAGCCACAAGCCGGGCCTTCGTCGCCTACTACCGCGTCAGCACCGACAAGCAGGGGCAGTCCGGCCTCGGGCTGGACGCGCAGCGCGCCGCGGTCGAGCTGCACGCACGATCGGTCGGCGCTGAGGTGATCGCCGAGTTCCAGGACGTGGAGAGCGGGCGCAAGGCGGACCGCGTCGGCCTGGCTGCCGCGCTGGCCATCTGCCGCAGCAAGCGCGCAACCTTGCTGATAGCCAAGCTGGACCGGCTGGCGCGCAGCGTAGCTTTCATCTCCAACCTGATGGAGGGCGGCGTGGACTTCGTCGCCGCCGACATGCCCAGCGTGAACCGGCTGACGGTGCATGTGCTCGCGGCCGTCGCCGAGCACGAGCGCGAGATGATCTCGCAACGGACCAAGGCGGCGCTGGCCGCAGCGCGGGTGCGCGGCACGCGGCTGGGCAACCCGCGCCTGCCGGCGACCGGCACCCTGGCGCTAGTGTCGGCACCGTCCACGGCTGGAGGCAGAACCCGGGCCACTGCCGCGCAGGCCCGTGCGGTCGCGGCATACGGGCCAGTGATCGCGAAGGCGCGTGCCGAGGGCGCCATGTCGCTGGGCGACTACGCCCATGCGCTACAGGCGGCGCGGCTGCCAGCGCCCCAGGGCAGCGACCGTTGGTCGCGGCCGTCCGTGGCCCGCGTCCTACGCTACTGTGGAAAGGTGAACGCGATAAACGACCAGGACGTTGTCGCCGAGAAGGGCACGTTGCTGCGCTGAACCTCACGCCGAGAGCCAGGATCATCGCGAACTCGGCTCCGCGACAGCGCCACGGCATCCGGCCGCCGGCGTCAAATGCAAGAAAATGGGAGTTCTCCTACACGGGGGATCAGCACGGCAATCGCTTGAAGGTTCTGCTTGACAGGCGGGTTGGCTTCCCTGGTCACATGGGATGTGATTCGTGTTGGCCTCCCCTGGTTTGGAGGCAGTCATGGCAGTCCCAGTCGGCATATCTTTCCTCGACCACTTTGCAGCGTTGCGCGACCCGCGCCAGGCCTGGAAGGTCGTTTTCCCGCTGTCCGAGGTGCTGCTCATGGTGCTCTGCGGCACCCTGGCCGGCGCAGAGGACTTCGTGGACATCCGCCGCTAGGCGCGGCTGCACCTGGTCTTCCTGCGCCGTCTTCTGCCGTTCGCCCGCGGCATCCCGAGCCACGACACGCTCACCGGCATCGTCAACGCTATCGACGGCGAGCTGTTCGCCGCCTGCTTCACCGAGCGGGTGGCCAGCCTATGCGCCGACACCTCGCAGGACGGTGCCGGCCCCAAGGTCGTCGCCATCGACGGCAAGACCTCGCGGCGCACCCACGACAGGGCGGCCGGCGCAACCCGCTGCACCTGGTCTCGGCCTGGGCCGCCGGCCAGCGCCTCGTGCTCGGCCAGCAGGCGTGCGAGGCCAAGTCCAACGAGATCACCGGCATCCCCTTGCTGCTCGACCGCCTGGCCATCCGTGGCGCCCTGGTCACCATCGACGCCATGGGCTGTCAAACCAAGATCGCCCAGAAGGTGCTCGACCGCGAGGCCGACTACCTGCTCGCCGTTAAGAAGAACTGGCCCAACCTGCACGCCGAGATCAAGCGCGCCTTCGACGACCCGGCCTTTGGCAAGTCCGCCACCACAGGCCTGCTGCGGCATGACACCACCGACGCAGACCACGGGCGTATCGAGGTCCGCCGTCACACAGTCAGCCACGACGTAAGCTTCCTGCAAACCGACCGCCGCTTCCCCGGCGAGCCGCGCTTCCCTGGCCTCAAGGCCATCGCGATGGTCGAAGCCGAAGTCGAGCGCGGCGGCAAGACCACCCGCGAGCGGCGGTTCTATCTCAGCTCCTTGGCCCTGGACGCCACCCTGTTCGCCCACGCCGTCCGCTCGCACTGACACATCGAGAACCGTCTGCACTGGGTGCTCGATATGGTGTTCCACGACGACCTCAGCCGCCTGCGCTCCGGCCACGGCCCGCAAAACATGGCAACCGTGCGCCACATCGCCCTCAACCTGCTGCGCGGCGCCAAGGACAAGCACAGCCTCAAAACACGACGCAAATCAGCCGGTTGGAATACCGACTACTTCGAAGCCATCATCCGACGAACCGCATGACCTGCTTCAAGCGATCCCCCTGAGAGGGTAAGTTCTCACTTGACACGATGCAACCATCTGTCCCAGCGTCACCAAAACGTGCTGGGCAACGCTGCCCACAAAGGCACATTCCGATCTGAGGCACCAGTCAGCGGCAACGAAGCCACTCGCAGCAAGGCGCTTGTCCGCGCCCGCCATGGAGGTGCCGTCGCTCGTGTCACACAGCCCCTTCCGCATCGGCGTCTTGTTGTCGTCAACCGGCCCTTATTCAGTCGTTGCCGGCGCAATGCTCAACGGCGTGCTGCTAGCGGCAGACCGCGTCCTCGCCGAAACCGGCCGCGCCCTAGACCTCGCCATCAAGGACCCGGGCGGCTGTCCAGAGCGGTACCCCGAACTGTGCGAAGGCCTGCTGCGGTCCGGCATCCGTCACGTCATCGGCTGTTACACCTCGTCCAGCCGCAAGGACGTGATCCCGCTTTTCGAAAAGCATGACGCCCTGCTCTGGTATCCCTCCCACTACGAGGGCTTCGAGACCTCCACCAACACCATCTATATCGGGGCGGTGCCGAACCAGCACGTGATCCCGCTGGTCCGCCATCTGCTGGACCAGGGCCGCACGCGGGCCTTCTGCATTGGCTCCAACTACGTTTGGGCCTGGGAGAACAACCGCATCCTGCGCGACGAGCTGACCCGGCACGGCGGGGCGGTCCTGGCGGAGCGCTACCTTCCCGTCGGGCACACGGACGTTGCCGCTCATATCGACGCCATCCTGACAGCAGCGCCAGATGTGGTGTTCAGCACGCTGATCGGCTGCTCGTCCTACGGCTTCCTCAATGCGTTTCGCGCGGCCTGCACCCAGCGCGGCATAGACCAGCCCCGGCAGATGCCGGTTGCCAGTTGCAGCCTGTCCGAGCCGGAGCTGGACGCGATCGGACCCGCCGCAGTCGAGGGGCACATCAGTGCCAGCGTCTACTTCGCCTCGATCACGTCGCCAGAAAACGCCGCCTTCACCGCGGCGCACCAGGCGCGCTTCCCGGAAGGTCCCACCATGTCGGCCGATGCCGAGGCGGCCTACGTCGCGACCCTCCTGCTGTCCCGTGCGCTGGACGCTGCCGGGTCAGACGATGTGGCGGCGGTTCGCTGCGCACTGTCGCGGCAGCGCCTGGCCGCGCCGCAAGGCGAGGTCTGGATCGACGACCAGACATCCCATGCCTACCTGACCCCGCGCATTGGGTTGTCGAACCGGCACGCGCAGTTTGACATCATCATTGAGGCGTCCGCGCCGGTGCAGGCGGACCCCTACCTCGTCCGCAGCTCCGCCCGGCTAGAGGCTGCGCAGCCCACCCTGCGGCTCGTGTCATGACGGCGCCCCGGCTGGTCCAGAACTTCCGCGACATGCGCGCCCTGATCCTGGCCGATCCCGGCGCGCAGCTCGATACCCTGATAGTGACGCTAGGCCGGCTAGGGCTGCATGTCCAAAGGCTGCCACCAGGGGCCGAAAGCCCCTTTGCCGGCCTGCACGAAGACCGTGACATTGTCCTGGTGGACGGCGACCTGGCCGATCTGGTGCCGCCGTCCCCCAGCGGGGCGGACGGCCTGTCGCAGGTGCCGGTCATCGGCCTGATCGGGATCGAGGCGCCAGGCCGGCTGCGCGCCGTGATGGGGTTGGGGGCCACGGCGCTGCTGCGCAAGCCCGTGCACACCGCCGCCGTCTATTCCGCCCTCTACCTCTGCGTGAATGGGCACCGCCGCCGGCGCGAGATGGAGCAGCGTATTGCCCGGCAGGAGCAGCGCCTGCAGGGCCGTCGGCACGTCATCCGCGCCGCCGTGCAGCTCGCGGTCCGGCATGGCCTCGATGACGACCTCGCCTACGCCGTGCTGCGACGCGGCAGCATGCAGGCACGCCAGAGCCTCGAAGCCTACTGCGCGACCCTCGCGACCGGCGACGCCCCGGCGACGCCGGACCCCTTCGCCGAACTACAGGAGGCACTCCCTTATGCTGCGACACGCCCGTAATGCCCTAATTGCCCTAGCGCTTGGCACCACAGCCCTAGCTCCTGCCGCCGCCTGGGCGCAAGCCGGCGCTCCGATTAAGCTGGGCGTGCTGGAAGATCAGTCCGGCGACTTCGCGCTCGCGACCATCGGCAAGGTTCACGGCATCCAGCTTGCCGCCGACGAGATCAACGCCAAGGGCGGCATCGCCGGGCGCAAGCTGGAACTGGTGATCTACGATACCCAGTCGGACAACACGCGCTACCAGGAGTTCATGCGGCGCGTGCTGCAGCGGGACAAGGCAGACGTGGTGTTCGCCGGCTTCTCCAGCGCATCGCGGGAGGCGTACCGGCCCATCGTGGATCAGCTCGACGGCTTCGTGTTTTACAACAACCAGTACGAGGGCGGCGTGTGCGACGCGCACATGATTGTCACCGGCGCGGTGCCAGAGCAGCAGTTCTCGACGCTAATTCCTTGGATGATGGAGCGGTTTGGCAAGCGCGTTTACACCATCGCAGCCGATTACAACTTCGGCCAGATCTCGGCGGAATGGGTGCGGAACATTGTCAAGGAGAAGGGCGGGGAGATGGTGGGGGAGGAGTTCATCCCGCTCGGCGTGTCGCAGTTCTCCCAAACCATTCAGAACATCCAGCGCGCGAAGCCCGACATCCTGATGACGCTGCTGGTGGGTACGGCGCAGGCGTCCTACTACGAACAGGCGTCGTCCGCCGGGCTGCGGTTGCCGATGGGCAGCTCGGTCAACGTTGGCCAGGGCTATGAGCACAAGCGGTTCCGCCCGCCCAGCCTCGCGAACATGTACGTGACCGTCAACTACATCGAGGAAATCGACACCCCGGCCAGCCGCGACTTCGTGGCGCGCTGGCGCGCCAAGTTTCCATCAGAGCCGTACATCAACCAGGAGGCAGAGAACTCCTATCACGCGGTCTATCTGTATAAGCAGATGGTCGAGCGTGCCGCTTCGACCAAACGCGCCGATATCCTCAAGGTCATTGCCCAAGGGGATGTTTGCGTCGATGCACCGGAAGGCAAGGTCTGCATTGACCCCAAGAGCCAGCACGCTTCCCACACGATCTACCTGGCGCGTGTCGGCGACGACCATTCCATCACCTTCCCGACGACGTTCCCCAACATCCAGCCGTACTGGCTGGGCCAGGCCGGATGCGACCTGACCAAGAGCAACCCGAACGCGCAGTACACGCCGAGCAACCCGCCGCCGCGGTGACGGTGAGTTGAGCACGCTGTTCAGCATGGCCTATCAGGTCGGGGACGCCTTCGCGTTCCTGATCCTGGCCGCCGCCGGGCTTGCTGTTGTGTTCGGGATGATGGGCGTCATCAACCTGGCCCATGGCGAGTTCATCATGGCCGGCGCCTACGTCACGGCCACCTGCGCCCGGGCCGGGCTACCGCTGCCGTTGGCGATCCTGTGCGGCGCGCTAGCCTGTGGGCTGATCGGCGTCGTGCTGGAGAAGCTGGTCATCCAGCACCTATACGGCCGTCCGCTGGACACCATTGTGGCAACATGGGGCATCAGCCTGATCGCCACGCAGGGGACGCTGATCCTGCTGGGGTCCAGCATCCCGGGTACCGGCACTCCCTTGGGCGGGTTCACGGTCGGCACCTACTCCTACTCCGCCTACCGGCTCGTGCTGATGGGAACCGCGGTGGCCCTAGTCGCATCGCTGTATGCGGCATTCCGCTTCACCCGCTTCGGCCTTTGGGCGCGCGCGACCATCCAGGTGCCCGGCATGGCGGAGGCGCTCGGCGTCAACACCCGCCTGGTATATGCGCTGACGTTCGGGCTTGGCACCGCGCTCGCCGGACTGACTGGCGGGTTGTATGCGCCGACCATGACGCTGGTGCCGACCATGGGGGCGACCTTCATCGTGGAGGCGTTTGTGACCGTCGTCGTGGGCGGCGCCGACGTGTTCCTGGGTGCAACGCCCGCAGCGGTGGCACTGGGCGTGGTCAAGGCGGCGATGACGGGATGGCAGGGCCAGCTTGCCGGGCAGATCGCGCTGCTGGTCACGGTGATCTTGATGATCCGGGTGCTGCCGCGCGGCATCTCCGGCTGGCTGCAGCAGGAGCGTGCATGAGCGCCCTGTCCCGCCTTGCGGCGCCGTTCGAGGGTCCGCAAACACTAGGCCGCGGGCCGGTGTTCTGGTGCGTGGTGCTGGCCGTTGTCCTGCTTGCCGCGGCCTACCCGCTGACCACGGACGGCTATACCGTGGGCAACATCGCCTACTTCTTCACTTGGTGCTTCATGGCGCTGGGGCTGTGCCTGATCTGGGGCTATGGCGGCGCGCTCAGCTTCGGGCAGACGGCGTTCTTCGGCCTGGCGGGCTACGCCTATGGCGTGCTGACGATCAACTTCGGCGCCGGCAGCGGGAAAGGTTTGGCCGCGGTCCTGCTCGCCGTGCTCGCCTCGGCGGCACTGGCAGCCGGGGTGGGCTACTTCCTGTTCTTTGGCCGCATTGCCGGCGTGTTCCTGGGCATCGTCACCCTGTCGCTGACCCTGGTGTTCGAGCGGTTCATGGCGCAGACCGCCGGGCCAGAGTGGCGGATCGGCGCGGCCCGGCTGAACGGCTTCAACGGCATGGGCGGGATGCCAGCGCTGACCTTGCCCGCGCCCGGCGGCGACTTGGTGCTGATCCCGGATACCGGGCTGTACTACGCGTTGCTCGTGTTGCTGGTCGTGGTTTACATGGGGCTGCGCGCGCTGGTGAACTCTCGCTTCGGCAACGTGCTGGTCGCGATCCGCGAGAACCCGGAACGTGCGGCGATGCTCGGCTACGACGTGCGGCGCTACCAGTTGGCGGCCTTTGTCGTGGGATCGGCGCTCGCGGGCCTCAGCGGCGTGCTATACACCGCCTGGGGACAGTATATTACCCCGTCCAGCATGGGAATCACGGCAGCGGCGCTGCCCATCGTGTGGGTGGCGGTGGGCGGACGGTCGGATCTGACCGCGGCGCTGGCGGGCACGCTGGCCGTGCTGGCAGGGTTCCAGGCGCTGACGATCTACGGCAGCCAGTATGCGTTGGTGGCCATGGGCGCGCTGCTGCTGATGACGGTCCTGCTGGCGCCCGAGGGCATCTTCGTCACCATCGCCCGCTTGGCCCAACGCTCCGTGGCACGGCGGCGCGCGCCATGACCGCGCTGCTCCGCACCATCGGCCTCAACAAGCACTTCGGGGGCCTGCACGTCACCGCCGACGTGAACCTGGACGTGGAGACCGGCGAGGTCCACTGCCTGATCGGCCCAAATGGCGCGGGAAAGAGCACGCTGTTCCGGTTGATCCTGGGGGAGCATGCGCCGTCATCCGGCCAGGTGGTGTATGCCGGCCAGGACGTGACCGCGCTGCGCCCCTACCAGCGGGTGCGCCGCGGCATGAGCGTCAAGTTCCAGGTGCCCGGCGTCTTCGCCGCGCTCACGGCCCGGCACAACCTGGAGATCGCGCTGCAGCACCATACCAGCCGCGCGGCGCTGGCGTCCGAGACAGCGCGGCTGCTGGACCTGCTAGGGCTGCGAGACGTAGCCGCGACGCCAGCCGGGGCGCTCAGCCACGGGCAGAAGCAGTGGCTGGAAATCGGCATGGCGGTAGCGTTGCAACCGCGCCTGCTGCTGCTGGACGAGCCAGCCGCCGGGCTGTCGCCGGAGGAGACCCATGCGACCGGGCGGCTGGTGCAGTCGCTGAACGAGGCCGGCATGACGGTGCTGGCGGTGGAGCACGACATGGAGTTCGTCCGCCAGGTCGCCCATCGGGTCACGGTGCTGCATTTGGGCCGCATCTTCGCCCAGGGCAGCATGGCGGAGGTCGTCGCTAACGAGCAGGTCGCAGCGATCTACCTGGGGGAGCAGCATGACTGAACCGCTGCTGCAGGTGCAAGCGCTGCGCGGCGGCTATGGCGGCAAGCCCGTGCTGCTGGGCGTGGACTTGTCGGTCCAAGCCGGAGAGATCGTGGCGGTGATTGGGCGCAACGGCGTCGGCAAGACCACGCTGCTGCGCACCCTGATGGGCCTGCTGCCCGCCAGTGCCGGCTCTGTCACCATGCGCGGGTCCGACCTGGGACGGCTTGCCGCGCACCGCCGTGCGCGGCTGGGCATCGGCTATGTACCGCAGGGGCGCGACGTGTTCCCGCGCATGACGGTGGAGGAGAACCTGCGCGTCGGCGAGCGCATCCGCGGCGGTGCAGCCCCTGCCGACTACGCGGCGGTCTATGACCTGTTCCCGATCCTGCGGGACCGGCGCAGCCAGCGGGCCGGCACCCTGTCCGGCGGCCAGCAGCAGCAGCTTGCTATCGGGCGCGTCCTGGTAGGCCGCCCCGACTTGATCCTTCTCGACGAACCGTCGGAGGGCATACAGCCCAACATCGTGCAGGACATCGGACGCATCGTCGTCGGCCTAAACCGGCAGACCGGCGTCACCATCGTGCTGGTCGAGCAGAACCTAAACCTGATCCGCGCCGCCGCGGGGCGCTGCTACGTCATGGACAAGGGCCGCATCACCGCCGAGCTGGCGCCAGGCGACCTGGCCGACCGTGACACCGTGCGCCGGCACCTGGCAGTCTGACAACGATGGAGGGAAACGGCATGACCTGGACCGACCACAGCATCATGGCCCGGCGCGGCGTCGCCAAAGGCGAGCCCGGCGCGCAGCACAGCATCACCGAAGCCAGCCAGGGCCGCTACCACTATGTCTATGGCCCCTACGCCACCCCGGTCCTGCACGTGGAACCGGGCGCCGTCATCTCCGCCGAAACCCATGACGCCTTTGAGGGCAGGATCACCAAGGAAACCGACTCCCCCGCCGCGATCCTGAACTTCCCGTTCCTGAACCCGCAGAACGGCCCGATCCACGTGGCCGGCGCGGAGAAGGGCGATGCCCTAGCCGTCCATATCCGCTCCATCGTGCCCCGCGGCCCGCAGCCCTGCGGCACCACCTGCTTGATCCAGGAGTTCGGCGGCCTGGTCGCCACCGGCGCCACCGCGCTGCTGAACCAGCCCCTGCCCGAGAAGGTCCGTAAGCTGCACGTGACCGAGGACGGCGTACGCTGGAACGACCGAATCACTCTGCCCTACCAGCCCTTCATCGGCACCATCGGCACCTCGCCTGAGATCGAGGCGATCTCGTCACTCGTGCCGGACTACTACGGCGGCAACATGGACCTGCCGGACGTCGGCGTGGACAGCATCATCTACCTCCCTGTCAACGCGCCGGGCGCGCTGCTGTATCTCGGCGACTGCCATGCAGCGCAGGGCGACGGCGAGTTGTGCGGCGTCGCAGTCGAGCACCCGACGGTGACGACGGTTCAGGTGGACCTCATCAAGGGCTGGACCCTCGCCTGGCCGCGGCTGGAGACAGACACCATGCTGATGTGCATCGGTTCCGCACGTCCCATGGAGGACGCGGTCCGCATCGCCTACCGCGAGCTGATCCGTTGGCTAGTGAAGGAGTACGGCTTCGACGAGGCCGACGCCTACCTGCTGCTGACGCAGTGCGGGCGAGTGCGGCTGGGCAACATGGTGGACCCGAAATACACGCTCGGCGCCTCCATCCTGAAATCCATCGCGGAGGCATAGTACATGGACCTCGGCTTGAAGGGCCGCCGCGCCCTGGTGACGGGCGGGACCAAGGGGATCGGGCGCGCCATCGCGGACTGCTTTGCCGGCGAGGGTGCCGCCGTCGCGATCTGCGCCCGCAACGTCGGGGAAGTCGCGGATACGGTGGCCACCCTCCGCGGCATGGGGGTGGAGGCGTTCGGTCAGGCGGTGGACGTGTCGGACGGCCCGGCGCAAGCGGCTTTCGTGGCCGCTGCCGCCGAGGCGCTGGGCGGGCTGGACATGATCGTTTCCAACGTCAGCGCCCTGGCGATCAGCAGCGACGAGGCGGCGTGGCGAGCGGGGTTCGAGACCGACCTGCTGGGCGCTGTGCGCCTGGTGGACGCGGCGATGCCGTATCTGGAGCAGTCGGATGCCGCCTCCATCACTATCATCTCCAGCGTGTCTGGGCGCGAGATTGATTTTGCCGCCGGGCCGTATGGGGCGATGAAAGCGGCGCTGGTGCATTATGCGCAGGGGCTGGCGTTCCAGTTGGCCGGCAAGAATATCCGGGCCAACACGGTGTCGCCGGGCAACACTTACTTCCCCGGCGGCGTGTGGGAGCGGATCGAGACCGGCAACCCCGCCCTGTTTGCGCAGGCGATGGCGCTGAATCCGACGGGGCGCATGGGCCGTCCGGAGGAGATGGCGCGGCCCACCGTGTTCCTTGCAAGCCCGGCGGCGAGCTTCATCACCGGGACAAACGTCGTCGTGGACGGAGCGCTCACGCGCGGGGTCCAGCTATGACCGGCCGTCTTCTCCCTCTCCCTGCGGGCTACGGTGGTCACACATCTCCGGAACGATCGAAGAAATCAGGCTATTACAGATATTTGCCGAATATCACCCATGACCAAATCTTGTGGGCTGAAAAACGGCAAGATACCAATAGAATTGGATTTTATCGTTTTCCGACCGAGATGGTCAAATTCGTTTCGGACATGTGTGACCACCGTAGCCCTCTGGGAAAGGGCCGGGGTGAGGAGGCGGGCAAGCGCCGAGCCTGGCCCGGAAAAGCCCCGCTCCCCGTGCCCGCACAGCGTACCGCTCCGCAGCCAAGACCTCCTCACCCTGACCCTCTCCTGAACGGAGAGGGGACAGGCACGCTCCCCGCGGCCTAGCTTATGGTCCCCGCGCTCAACCTCGCCTTCGACCTGCTCGCGTTCACCAGCATCATGGTGCTGGTCGTCATGGGCCTAGGCGTCATCGCCAGCATGATGGGCGTGTTCAACTTCGCCCACGGCGAGTTCCTGCTTCTGGGCGCCTACACCGTCTGGCGGGCGCAGGAGGCCGGGCTGCCAGTGTGGCTGGGGATGCTCGCCGCGCCGTTCCTGGTGGCTCTGGCGGGCCTGGTGATCGAGCAAGCCATCGTCCGCAGATTTTACGCCGCGCCTATTGTGGGCATGTTGGGCACCTATGCCATCGGCCTCGTGCTGCGGGAGCTGATCCGCGGCCTGACCGGCGGGCAGTTCCACTCGGTGCAGGAGCCTATCTCCGGCTCGTTCGACATCGGCGGCCTCAGCATCCCGGCGTGGCGGACGATCATCATTGGCGTCATGCTCGTGGTCGTCGGGACCTGCTGGTTCCTGCTGGCGCGTACGACGCTCGGCCTGCAGGTTCGCGCGGCGCTGGAAAACCCGGCGCTGGCGCGGGCGTCCGGCATGTCCACCCGGCGGCTGTATGCCATGACCTTTGCCTTCGGCGCCGGGCTGGCCGGGCTGGCCGGGGCGCTGGTAGTGCCGCTGTTCTCGCTGTTCGCCGACTTGGGCCTGCGCTTCCTGGTGCAGGGCTTCCTGTCGGTCATGCTGGGCGGCCTTGGCTCGTTCGAGGGGCCGGTGGCGGGCGGTGCGGTCGTAGGGCTGCTGAGCTCCGGGCTGCCCTGGACGGTGCCGCCGGTGCTGGCGGACGTGCTGGTGTTCGTGATCGCGCTGGTGGCGATCAAGCTGCGCCCGCAAGGGATCATCAACAGAGGGGGACGCTAGGCATGGCCGACGATTTACGGGACGAGGCTTCTGGGTTCGACCGCCGCGGCTTCTTGCGCGGGCTACGCGTGGGGATGGGCACCTGGGTGGCGGTGGGGACCGGCGCCTGGGTGCTGCGGCCGCAATGGGCGCACGCCGCCGGGCCAATCAAGATCGGCATCGCCACCGACATCACCGGCGCCATCGGCTATGCCGGCAACTCCTGCTGGCAGACGGCGCAGCTCGTCGCCGAGGAGATCAACGCCGCCGGCGGCATCGCCGGCCGCCCGGTCGAGCTGCATTTGGAGGACACCGCCAGCAACGAGACGACCGCGGTCGCCAACGTCCGCCGCCTGATCCAGCGGGAAAAGGTGGACGTGGTGTTCGGCGGCGTCACCAGCTCCATGCGGCAGGCGATAAAGGACCCGATCGTGACCCGCGGGCGGACGCTGTATGTGTATCCGCAGCTTTACGAGGGCCAGGAATGCACGCCGTTCCTGTTCAACACCGGGCCGACGCCGGCGCAACAGTGCGACACCTTCATCCCTTGGCTGATCAAGCAGGGAGCCAAGCGGTTCTGCCTGCCATCGGCCAATTACGTTTGGCCGCGACTGCTGAACAAGTATGCGCGGAAGGTGATCGAGGCGAACGGCGGCGAGGTGGTCTTCGAGGAATACTACCCGATTGATCAGATCGAATATTCCTCCACCGTGTCCCGCATCACCAGCGAGAAGGTGGATTGCGTGTTCAACACCATCATCCCGCCGGGCGTCGGGGCGTTCTTCAAGCAGCTTTACACCGCGGGCTTCCTGGGTCGCGGCGGGCGGCTGGCCTGCGTATACTACGACGAGAACCTGCTGAACGTGAACCAGCCGCAGGAGATGGAGGGGCTGGCGACCTGCCTCGACTTCTTCCAGGCACTGGACGACCCCTTCGACAAGGCTCTTGTCGCCAAGTACAACACCCGCTTCCCCGGCAGCCAGTATCGCTTTGTCGCCGGCAGCGCAGCGACCGGCATGTGGCGCGGCCTGAAGCTGTATGAGCAGGCGGTGAAGGCCACCAACGGCGACACCGCGCGGGAGGCGGTCGCCAAGACCTATGACAGCGCCAAGATCGCCGAGGGACCCGGCGGCGGCGCCGAGATGGTGCCCGGCAAGTATCATTGCAAAATGAACATGTATATCGCCGTGGCCAAGAACGGCGCCTACCAAGTGCAGGAGAAGTTCGACCAGATGGACCCCAAGGAGTGCTAGAGGCCAGCCCGGCCGTTCCCGCTATCACAGCCCGGCGCCCGCGCCTGGCGGTGCTGCCGTCGCTGGAGCTGGCCGGGCTGGCGGTCCTGCTGCTGCTGCCGCTCCGGCTGGAGTCGTTCGGCCTCGCCTTCGTCACCCGGGCGATGATCCTGTCGCTGCTGGCGATCAGCTTCGACCTGGTGTGGGGCTATGCGGGAATACTCAGCTTCGGCCAGGCGCTGTTCTTCGGCGTCGGTGCATACGGGGTGGCGCTGCTGGGTCGGGATCTCGGCTGGATGCAGGCGGTGGTCACGCTGCCGCTCGCAGCACTGGCGGGCGGGGTGGTGGCGCTGCTGCTGGGCTGGTTCCTGCTGCTCGGACGGCGGCCGCCCAGCGTGATCTTCGTCTCGTTGGGCACGCTGACCGGGTCCTATGCGGCGGAGCGGCTGGTGAACGCGTCGGCCTACCTGGGCGGGCGTAACGGCATCTCCGGCGTGCCCGTGCTGCAGATCGGCGGGTTCGAGGTGCTGGAGGGCGCGCCGTTTTACGCCCTGGCGTTGATGATCCTGGTTGCGGTTTACCTCGCCAGCCGGCTTGTCGTGCGGTCGCAGCTTGGGCTGGTGCTGGCGGGCGTGCGGGACGAGGAGCGGCGGCTGCTGTTCCTCGGCTACCGGGTGCCGCTGTTCAAGGCGCTGATCTTCACCTTCGCCGGGGGAATCGCCGGGCTGGCGGGCGGGATGTATGCCTACCACGAGGGCTATGCCGGGCCGGTCAGCCTGGGAATGCAGCTTTCGACGCAGGCGGTGCTTTATGTGCTGTTCGGCGGCACCGGGACACTGGCCGGCGCCGTGCTGGGGACCTTCGTGATCGAGACGCTCAGCCTCGTGCTTTCGGATGCGTCGCCGCAGTTCTGGCCGGTGATGCTGGGGCTGCTGCTGCTGGGCGTCATCGTATTCCAGCGCACGGGGCTGCTGGGCCTAGTGGTGCCGGAGCGGGAGCGCGTCGGCCGGTTCGGCCGGCCGCCGCGACGGGGCTGAGGAATGGCGCTGCTTGACATCCAGGGCGTCGGCAAGCGGTTCGGCGCGCTGCGGGCGCTGGAGGGGGTGGATGTGTCCGTGACCGAGGGCAGCTTCCACGGCCTGATCGGCCCCAACGGATCCGGCAAGAGCACCCTGCTGAAGGCCATCGCCGGGGAGCACCTGCCGGACGCCGGGCGCATCAGCTTCCGCGGCCAGGATATCACCCTCGCCGGCCCGGCGGAGCGGGCACGGGCCGGGCTGTCGCTCAAGTTCCAGATCACCGCGGTGCTGCGGTCCCTGACGGTATATGACAACCTGCTGCTGGCGCTGCAGGCGGCGTCCGGCGTCGGCCCGCTGCTGTTCTCCCGCACCCGCCGCGGCCTGCACGGGCCGGTGATGGACCAGCTTGCCGCCTTCCGCCTCGCTGACCGCGCGGAGGACGTTGCGGGCGTCTTGAGCCACGGGCAGCAGCAGTGGCTGGAGATCGCGATGGCGCTGGCCGCCTGCCCCAAGCTGCTGCTGCTGGACGAGCCAACCGGCGGCATGAGCCCGGAGGAGCGCCGGGCCACGGGCGAGCTGCTGCAGCCGATACGCGGCCACTGCGCGCTGGTGATCGTCGAGCACGACCTGGACTTCATCAAGGACCTTTGCGACGAGCTGACGGTGCTGGACGGCGGGCGGGTGCTGGATCACGGCACCGTCGCGGAGATCGAGCGGTCGGCGCGCGTGCAGGAGGTTTATACCCGCCGTGCCTGACCCCAACATCCTCGACGTGCAGGACCTGCAATCCGGCTATGGCCGCAGCCAGGTGCTGTTCGGCGTATCGTTGCTGGTGCCCCGGCGGGGCGCGCTGGCGGTGCTGGGCCGCAACGGCGCGGGCAAGACAACCCTGCTGCGAACCATCATGGGGGAGCTGCCTGCAACGCAGGGCCGGGTGTTCCTGGATGGCGCGGAGGTGACGGCGACGCCGACCGAGCGCCGGGTGCGCGCCGGCGTCGGCTATGTCCCGCAAGAGCAGGCGGTGTTCGCGCGGCTGACGGTGCGAGAGAACCTGGAGGTCGGCGCGGTGTCCGCTGGGCGCAACCGGCGGGACCTGGACCGGGCGCTGTCGGCCTTTCCCAAGCTGGGGCAGCGGCTGCCGCAGGTCGCGGGCACACTGTCGGGCGGGGAGCGCAAGATGCTGGCCATCGGGCGTGCCCTGCTTGGGGAACCGCGGTTGCTGCTGCTGGACGAGCCGACGGAGGGCGTCTGGATCGGTGTGATCGAGGAGATCGCCGATCGTCTGATGGCGCTATCGGCGGAGATCGGGGTGCTTCTGGTGGAGCAGCATTTGGACTTGGCGCTGCGGGTGGGTGGGCGGGCCTGCGTGATGGACCGCGGGACCATTGCGCTGGAGGGCGCTAGCGCCGCAGTCCGGGACGACCCGCAGCTGCTGCGCTACCTGGCTCCATAGGGTCGCACGACGGACGAACCATAAAGGGAGGACTCAGGAGATGACGACGCTGACAGTCAAAACGCCCACTCTCGAAGAGATTCGCGAGGTCGCCTCCGAGCTTGGCTTTACCAACATGAGCGACACGGACCTACACCTGCACCTCAAGATGCTGGAAGGCGGGTTTCAGGCCTACAACCTAGTGGACCAAATGCCGGACGAGCTGCCGGAGGTGCGCCATCCCCGCACGCCGGGCCGCCGTCCAGCGTCCGAGGACAACCCGCACGGCGCCTGGTATGTGAGGAGCACCATCCCAGGCGCAGCATCCGGTCCGCTGCACGGTAAGGCCGTTGCCATTAAGGACAACATCTGCGTGGCCGGCGTGCCGATGATGAACGGCGCCTCCACGCTGGAGGGCTACGTGCCCGACGTGGACGCGACGGTCGTGACGCGCATCCTGGACGCGGGCGGGACGGTCGCGGGCAAGACGGTGTGCGAGCAGTTCTGCTTCTCGGGCGGCAGCCACACCAGCAGCAGCGGACCCGTGCACAACCCGCACCGGCACGGCTGGTCCGCCGGCGGGTCGTCGTCCGGCAGCGCCGCGGCGGTTGCGGCAGGCGACGTGCCGATGGCGCTGGGCGGGGACCAGGGCGGCTCCGTCCGGATACCGGCGTCGTTCTGCGGCGTCTATGGCATGAAGCCGACGCACGGGCTGGTGCCCTACACCGGCATCATGCCCATCGAGCTGACGATAGACCACACCGGCCCGATCACCGCGACCGTCGCCGACAACGCCCTGCTGCTGGAGGTGCTGGCTGGCCCGGATGGCCTCGACCCCCGGCAATACGGCGGCGCCTCCAAGCCCTACCGGGAGGCGCTGGGCCAAGGCGCCGCCGGGCTGCGGATCGCGGTGGTGAGGGAGGGCTTCGGCTGGCCGCAGAGCATGGCTGCGTCGGATCAGGTCGTGCGCCAGGCCGCTGAACGCTTCCGCGGCCTGGGCGCCACGGTGGAGGACGTGAGCATCCCCATGCACCTGCTCGGCAGCGCCATCTGGCTGCCGGTCGCGGCGGAAGGTGCGACGGTGCAGATGATGCACGGCAACGGCTTCGGCTTCAATTGGCAGGGACTGTACGTCACCAGCCTGCTGGACGCCCACAGCGCCTGGCGCACCCGGGCCGACGAACTGTCGGACAGCCTCAAGAACACGATGCTGCTGGGCCACTACATGACGACGCGCTACCGCGGGCACTACTACGCCAAGGCGCAGAACCTGGTGCGCCGTCTGCGGGCGGCCTACGACGACGCCCTGGCACGCTATGACCTGCTGCTGATGCCGACCCTGCCGATGACGGCCACCAAGCTGCCGGCGCCCGACGCCCCGGTGGACGAGGTGGTCGCCAGGGCCTTCGAGGCCCTGCCCAACACCGCTCCGTTCGACTGCACGCACCATCCCGCCATGAGCCTGCCCTGCGGCATGGTGGACGGGCTGCCGGTCGGCATGATGCTGGTCGGCAGGATGTTTGCGGAAGAGACGATCTACCGCGCCGCCGCGGCCTTCGAGAGCGGCGTGGACTGGACGGGGATCACGGCATGATAGACATCGTCGAGCTAACTGTGGATGGCGCGCAGTCCGCCTTCGCCAGCGGCGAGGCCACGTCGGAAACGCTGACCCAGACTTTCCTGGACCGCATCGCAGCGCTGAACCCCCGGCTGAACGCAATCATCTTTTTAAATCCGGGCGCCCTGGCCGACGCGCGTAGCATCGACCGACGGCGCGCCGCCGGGGAGGTGATGGGGCCGCTGGCGGGCATCCCTGTGGTGGTAAAAGACCCGATGGACATGGTGGGCTTCCCGACCACAGGCGGCTGGTCCTTGCTCCATGCGGCGTCGGGCGGGGTGGACCTGATGCCGGCCACGAACTCGCCGGTCGTGGCCCGGATGCGCGCGGCGGGCGCCGTCATCCTGGGTAAGACCAACGTGCCGGTGCTGAGCCACTCCGGCAGCCACGCCAACGACAGTTGGGCTGGGCCGACCCTGAACGCGGCCATGCCGGACCGCCAGCCCGGCGGCAGCAGCGCCGGCACTGCCACCTCCGTCGCCGCCGGGATGGCCGTGCTGGGCTTGGCGGAAGAAACCGGCGGCTCCATTCAGAACCCGGCTTCCGCCCAGGCTCTGGTCGGGATCAAGCCGACCTTCGCCCTCGTGCCCAATGCCGGTGTGATGCCGCTGTCGGGCAACCGGGACGTGGTGGGGCCGATCGCGCGCTGCGTGCGGGATGCCGCGCTGACCTTGGACGTGCTGGCCGGCTACACGGCAGAGGACCCCAAGACCATTGCAGGCGTCGGCAACCGGCCCGAGGGCGGCTACACGTCGCGACTGCACCCGGATGCGCTGCGGGGCAAGCGGATTGGGCTGTACGGCCCGGGCTGGCGCAATGACGCGCTGTCGGCAGAGGCGGCGGAGCTGTATGCGCGCGTCCAGGGCGAGCTGCAGGCCCTGGGGGCCGAGCTGGTGGACGACCCGTTCCGCGGTTCCGGCTTTGCCGAGTTGCGCCAGGCGACGCCGCCGCTGGCGGGCTACGACGCGCGCGGGATGGAGTCCGTGCCCTACGACTTGCAGAAGTACCTGGAGCGGCTGGGGCCAGGCGCTGCGCTGCGCAGCTTCGCCGACTTCGCGGCGGCCACCGCGGCGGAAGATCCTTTCGGCCCCAGCGGTCGGCTGACCTACCTGAATAACCTCCGGCAGTTTGCAGCTTGCCTGGCCGACCCGGCACGTCCGCCGGACCTGTCGGACTTCATCAGCGCGAGGGAAGCGTATCTGCGCATCGTCGCGTCGGTGTTCGCAGGGGCGCAGCTGGATGCGCTGGTATTCCCGCAGATGCGTGCGGAGCTGCCGCCGCTGCACGGCGCCAGCTTGATCCAGGAAACGACGGTGTGCGAGATCAACATTGCTGGGCTGCCCGGCGTAACGGCCCCGGCCGGCTACTATGCCTCCGGTGCGCCGTTCGGCCTCATCTTCGTCGGGCAGATGTGGAGCGAGGCGGACCTCCTTGGGTTGGCCTATGCCTATGAGCAGGCGACCAACCACCGCCGGACGCCGCAGCTGTGAGATGGTGCGGCTTCATTGCCTTACTTGGGTGCCCGGTTTCAAAGCTCCCGCGCGTTTGGTAGCTGGTGTCAATTTCAGAAGACCGCTGCACTGGCGAGTCCGGGGAATCAACGCGTTGCTGAGGTCTTCTGAACATCGGCCTGACCAAGAGACACCTGCATCAGGGTAGCACCTCACCAGAAAGCGCCTGCGATGGCAGGCTGCCCGACCACAAGATGACCCAGCGAGGCACTCCAGCAGCCCGAGGCTCACTCTGCTGGCGGGACACCGTAGCAGGCTCACACGAGAAGCTCAGCCGGCAAGCAGTGGCCCGCGACTGCAGATGTCTTCTGACCGTCACCGCAGCCGTCTTCTGAAACCGATAGCAGGATCATGCCCCTATGTGCGCCCTCTTCACAGACCCAATCGGACGTTTGACGGTGCGTGAAACGTGCTAACGGCAAGAAACGGTGGATAGTAGCGCTTATTTTGCACTGCGAGATGGGTTTGGAGGAGACGGGCTACACCGAGAACAGGGGAGCAGTCCTATATACCTTACCGTCGCGCTGCCCAACCCAGGGGCGGTGTTTCTGCAAAGGCCCACCCGCCAGCGCGCTGTGCTTGCTCTTCAGCTTGTCGGGTTTGCGCCCGCCGTGTTAACTGACGCATGTCTCAACGCTCGAAATTTGAATCAAGGTGGAGTGAACGGCCATGAGCACGCAGCCACGGCGATACTGGGCAATCAGAACTGATAAAGAGAACATTCCATTGCTTCTTAGTGAATTGCGTGCGGGACGTCTTAGGCAAGGATGGGGCCATGATGCCAGTCAGAGTCTCTGGTCAGTTCAGGCTGAGATTTCTAAAGCAGGAAAATGGTGGGAGCGCCTAACAGAAGAACAAAAAGAAGTTCTCGGCCATCTTAAAATGCTTTCTACATCTGAAGGTGGCATTCAATGTGGCGACTGGATACTTCTTCCCAATCTTCCGGAGTATGGGCCATTCTTTTTAGTAGCCGAGGTAACAGGCGATTATTATTTCGATGTGTTGCCGCTGTCCGAGAAAACCGACGTGAATGATCTAGGCCAAGATTATGGGCACGTTCTTCCTGTGCGTCTTATAACAGAACGTGGGATTAGCCGATATGCGGATATCGTGGATGCAGGCATCCGCAGTACGCTCAAGACACCTATGCGTATGTGGAATGTGGACGGCTACAGAGATGCGATCGAAACATTAATTAAGGGATATAAGACTGGTGGAGATTTCTCTGCCGCCGCGTCCGGCACTGCCCGATTGCAGACTGCGTGGGAGATTGCACTTTCCCATGCGGCGCAGCTACTCCAAGAGCGACTTGGCTCGGAGCTAAATGCTCGCTTTCAAGCGGCAGAGTGGGAGGAGCCAATCGTACTAGTCTTGAAAAACCTGTATCCAGGCGCTGATGTTCGATGGGTTGCCGGACCACAGGAGCATGGAGCAGACATTATCATTCAATTGCAGAATCATTTTGGAGGGCTTCCTTGGCTAATCGTGGTGCAAGTCAAGAATTATATAGGCGAGATCGGCTCGGCAACTCTCGAACAATTAAAAACAGCACATAGATACTATAGCACCGAAGGTCGGATATTGTCCTTGGTGATTATGACAACGGCCGATCAGATGTCAGTGGATTTGTCCGAAGGATGTCACCAGCTTGAGGCAGAACTGAATATTCCCGTGAAAGTTGTACTTCGCAAAGAAATGATGAAAATTTTGTCGAACGGTCTTATGACAAAGATGAGCGACGGCAAGTACGTGATTGAGTAGGTGCATTTAGGCCGTAGGTAAAAATCCCGACATTGCATAGGGTGGCCTTGATAGGCGGGGTCGCCGAAAACAGCGCAAGGCTGTGGAACTTCTCTTGCACTTGGGGACAAAGGCTAGGGGAGGGGTTTCAGTTCAAAATTTAGATCTGAAACCTCCTTCAACCATCAGGACGATTGGTGGGCCAATGGTAAGTACGCTGCAAGTCAGCGGTGGGCTTCGACGCTGATCAGCGCCACAACACACTGAATATCCACTGTTTCCTCGGATCCGATATCTGCGCTGATTAACAGCAGAACATCTGGCCACGGTCGAGGATGTCGAACTCCTCCCAACCCCTCATGGGGTGCGGTCACGAGATCATCGGCGACCGCTATATGTCCATCATCGTCCTCCCAACCCCTCATGGGGTGCGGTCACCCGTGTGCTACGTGCCGGCCGGCACCGTGCCGACCTCCCAACCCCTCATGGGGTGCGGTCACCGCGTTTGACCGCCTCTCCGCGTGGCTGTCCGCGCACTCCCAACCCCTCATGGGGTGCGGTCACTTCCGGTCGCCGCGGCCCGGCTGCTGCACCTGGCCCTCCCAACCCCTCATGGGGTGCGGTCACAATCTTGGTGACGATCAGGTTCAGTTGCCCGCCGCTCTCCCAACCCCTCATGGGGTGCGGTCACAGCATAGTTCTTGTCCCCCACCAGCGTCAGGCGATACTCCCAACCCCTCATGGGGTGCGGTCACATGCCGGGTCCACGAACACCGGGGTCATAGCGGTACTCCCAACCCCTCATGGGGTGCGGTCACTTGCCGCCGTCATTGGAGCGCTGGCAGCCTTCTTCTCCTCCCAACCCCTCATGGGGTGCGGTCACCGAGTAGGGCGGAGCGATGAAGGCGCAGGCGGCGCCCTCCCAACCCCTCATGGGGTGCGGTCACCTTCCGCGCGCACGCGATGGACCTAGCCGCGCAGGCCTCCCAACCCCTCATGGGGTGCGGTCACATAAAAGACGGCGTGATTGACCCCGGCAAGTATCCCCTCCCAACCCCTCATGGGGTGCGGTCACTCCTGCCGGTGCGAGCTGTGGTCGGCGCTCACGGCCTCCCAACCCCTCATAGGGTGCGGTCACAACGAGCGTCCAGCCGTCCACGATGCCGTCGTTGTTCTCCCACCCCCTCATGGGGTGCGGTCACGACCAGTGGCCGACCGGATGCGATGTCATCAATGTGCTCCCAACCCCTCATGGGGTGCGGTCACGGGCATACGCGCCGGGCGGGTTCGGCGGCGGATACGCTCCCAACCCCTCATGGGGTGCGGTCACGGCCGCATGAACTTGGACATGATGCGGACTCTGGCCCTCCCAACCCCTCATGGGGTGCGGTCACCTGCCGCGTCACGCCCCCGATCAGCACGGTCCAGCCCTCCCAACCCCTCATGGGGTGCGGTCACGTGGTGGACCCGCCGCAGAGCCACCCCATCCAGGTCTCCCAACCCCTCATGGGGTGCGGTCACCGGCGCGTGGACGCATCCACCCTATTTGAGCGCATGTCCTCCCAACCCCTCATGGGGTGCGGTCACTTCCAACACGGCCTCCGCGTCGCCTATGGCGATGGTCTCCCAACCCCTCATGGGGTGCGGTCACCCGGGGGCCGCCGTTGGGGGGGATGAAGTCGTTCTCCTCCCAACCCCTCATGGGGTGCGGTCACCGTGCCCGTGATCGCGCGCGACGGCGACAGGATCACCTCCCAACCCCTCATGGGGTGCGGTCACTCGGCACCGCATCCCGGCGGACTACCGGAATCCAAGCTCCCAACCCCTCATGGGGTGCGGTCACTCGCCTGCTCATCCAGCATCGCCAAGGCAGCGCGACCCTCCCAACCCCTCATGGGGTGCGGTCACCCCTACAATAACAATGAGCTAGGTCGCCGAGCACGTTTCTTTGTAAGCAACAGGGGGCTAACCAAGACCTTTTTGCGCCTACGCGCAACCCTATTCCAAGCACCAACGTCCAGTGTAGCAGTGCCTCGCCCTAGCCGGTCCGTCAGACCACGAAGCTATTAGTCTTGTGGTGATCGTGCTCGGCCTTAATCATAGCCGCATTACCTTGCGCCTTACGCAGTATTTTGACTGAAACGTTGTGCCGGTTGGTCGCCAGCACCTGCAGCACGCGATCATCATCCCGGATCAACCGTCCCAATGCCGCATCCAGCGCGCGAAGCTGCGCCTCCGTCAGGTCGCCGGCGAATACCGAGTTCTGTTCGCGCACCAGCCATTGCGAGAGCAGCTTGTGAAAGCGCGGCGTCCGGCGCGCTTTCACGTCGTAGGCCACTAGAACGTACATGGTGCTAAACCTTTCGGCGATGGGCGGAGTAAGTCCCCAAGCCCAATACATGCCGCTCGATGCCAAGTGCCTCCGCGCGCATATTATCGCGCAACGACCGCCCAGATGCTCCAGGCATGTCCAGCTTGGCCGCCCAGGCTTCAAGCGTTGCGCGACGGCCCACCTCGGTCAAGCGGCAAACCCCGGCCTCCTCGGCGAACCATCCGTCGTCAAGCTGGTCCCGCAGCGCCAATTGGAAGATCAGTGTGTCCACTGCCACCGGCTTGAACGGTTCCGCGAGATCCAGGGCCAAGCTGTGCCGGGCCTCGTTGGGCGAGTGTAGGAACGAGAACGCCGGTTCCAAATGGGTTTTGCCGATCTCGTGCCGCATTGCCGCATAGGCCAGTCCATTGAACCAGCTCATCAGGCAGTTTAGCCGGTTATTGGGCGGCCGGCGCCTTCGCGGCCCGAAGCTGAGGCGTACGTCCACCAACGGCCACGCCTCGTAGTAGCTGGCACGCAGCCCACCTTCGACGCCCATCAGCTCCGCCGTCGTCGTTGTCGCTGCTATCGCGCTGCGCCGTGCGGACATGCGCTCCACCACCGGGGTCAGAGCTGCGTTGCCCCGCCACACCCGGTAGCGTAGGTTGGCTATCAAGTTGTCAACTGCTGCGGCTACGATCTCACGCGCCACCGACATCCGCCGTGCGTTGTCCAGCACAGCCGCGGCCTGGGCTAGGCGAACCGCCCCGCTGCGCACGCCGTCGAAGGGCTCAAACGATCCTGTTACGTTACCAAACCAGTCCAGCACGGTAATCCGCACGCCCGCCCGGCCGCATAAACTCAGCACCGCCGAGGTTAACTGCGCTTCACCTAGTAAGACGATATGGCGGACGGATTCGACGGGAAACCGGCGCGTCGCGGTCGGTGTTCGTAGCAGCAGCGTGGACTCCTTGCGTTCCAGCTTCGCATCCTTGGCAACGAACAGCGTTTCCATGCCGTCATTTCCAGCAAAGATGGCGGTAGGAGCAGGACGCGCATAGCGGTATGCGCTGGGCCGCCGGAGCAGATGCTTTTGGGTTGTGTAAACCCCGCAGGCGCTGTGCCGAGTGCCACAGCCGATCCAGGCGCTCAGGTCCGACCGGTACGAGCCGCATTCGCTTTTGGCGCAGCAAATGCGTCGCCGCCTGCCATTCGCGCCTGGTCGCTGCCGTCAGCATAACGGCGTAAAATGCTGTTTGATCCGACACGGCATCTACCGCGCCGGCGCTGCCTTTGGCCTCGAACACGATCCCGGCTTCCCAATCGATCCGATCCGGAGCCAGTCCGGCCAACCCATCCGTTGAGCGGTCACGCGCGTGGGACAGCCCATGAAGTACCTCACCCATCGCCATACCCTCGTCTAAGTGCGCATAGTCGATTCGTCGAAGGTGCAGCCAGGCGCGACGCACGCATAGTGCCACATGCTGGAAATGCAGGCCGTGCAGGTCCAATTCCTCCACCAGAACGGCAAAGGCATCCAGCCGGTTCCAGCCAAGTAAATCGGTCGCCGTCATGGCTACTCGATTACCGAGCTGGAAGCGGCTGCCGCTACTTGTGCCAGAGGTACAAGGCCAGTTAGGCGTACCAGCCCAATTGCCATCTGTAGGGTTGCACGAGTACCTGGAAGGCACCGCGGGTCATGCCGGCGTGCCTCTGCTGCATGCACCCACGCATCCGCCAGACCGACCTCCGGCAGCCGACACGGCAGCGCAGCGTCCGGAAACAGGGCGTCCACGGTCGGCACCACACGAAGGCGCTCCGAGGTGTTCAAGGCCTGCCCGATCGTGCAATCCAACTGCACGCATAGTACGTCGCCCCCTCCCGGGCTGGCCTCGATCCAGGCCGGGGCAGCTGCCAAGACGGAATGGGATGCATACAGGGTCCACGGCACCGGCCATCGCTTGCCGGCAATGTCCAGAACCTGCACCCGTTCCGGCACCATCCTCATGCGCAGTGCCTCTGCCTCAAACATCTTGGCCCAATCCTGCGCGGCGCGGCTCGGGGATTCGCGCAGCTTGCCCAAGATAGCCGCCACCGTTCGGGCCTGCGGCGGCGCGAAGGCGCGAAGCATGTCCCGCAACCCCCGGTAGCCCGTGGTTCCCAGAGCACGCCAGAACAATGCTGCACACCAAACCGCGCGTTGCGGCAGACTCCCGAAGCTTGTCGGCGCTTCGCCGGTTGAGCCGGGATCACCGTGGAACCGCCTTGCGGTGGCGGCCATCGCAGCGTCGGCGAACGACCCGACCAGGATTGTTTCCTCCACGGACGCGGCCCGCAACCCGGCCAGCAGCGTCCGCAGCCACGGTTTGCGGGTCACGCCTTCAACTCCTGCGCAGACCACGACCAGCCCCGGCTCATCTCCGCGTGCCACCCGCCCGATGCGCTGCACGAAGCCGGCCGGACTGTAGCCAGGCTGCATCAGCATCATGCCGGCTCGGAACGTCACGCCGACTTCGATCGAGCTGGTGGCCACCAGGATGGAAAACTTGGCGGGGTCGTGCTGGGCGCCCGCCGTGAAGTCTGGTCCGGCGAAGCCCGCCCTGTCGTCCACAGAGTTTATCGCGAGCCGGTCGGCCACACCGTTGCCGAGCCGGTCGCACAGCGCGGCCAAGCGCTCCTTCTCCGCCAATAATCGGGCGACGGAGTCGTACACCAGAACAACCTGCTGGTGCCGCTGCAGCACATCTGCGGCTGCAGCCAACTGTGCTTCCAGGGCGTCGGCGGGAGACACGGCCGTATCGATCTCGACTGCCACATCGCCATGAAGAGCGCGAGCGTTGCCTGTCGCCCCGGGCAAGCCGGTGATGACGTCCTCCTCGGCTTCCACGATGCACTCCGGCGGGACGCCCAACTGTTCGAGCACATGGCGCACACGGATTGGCGTCGCCGACAGCAGCGTCACACGAGCCGCGCTGGGCAGCCGCGCGGCGACCAGGGCACAGGCCGCAGCAAGGCCAAAGCCACGCGCCTCGATGGTGTGGAACTCATCGAACACCAAGTGGTCGAAACCGCTGAACAGGTCGGGAAACCCGGCATCGCCCAAGCCCGCTGGCCGCTGCGGACGCAGCAGGAAATAGGCAACGGACTCGGGTGTCGCGATGATCATGTCCCCTTGCTCGCGCGCCTCCAGGCCCAGGAACTGACGCACGCGCAGCCGACCAACGTTCAGGTCCGGCTGCTGCTCGCGCAGCCGGACCCGCTCGTCCGAGGTCCAAAGCACGATGCGTCGTGCCGCAGTCTCAAGGCTGGCGGCAGCACCGACTTCGTGCATCTCCTCCGCCAGGGCACGGGCCAAGTTTTGCGCCAGGCGCCGGGTAGGCACGATGAACAGCACCCGCGCTGCGTGGTCGGACACAGCGCGGCGGAACGCATAGCTCTTGCCAGCCCCGGTCGGAGCGGAGAACACGCGCACCGGCGCCGGGTCATCCAGGATGAGACGCTGCAGCGGCGACAGCCCATCCGGCCCACGCGGGACGCAGTGACGGGGAATGAGGAACCGTAGCACTCCAGTCACGGTGCGTTACCAAGTCCAGAGAAGCTGCGCCAACCCGCAACCAGTTCGGCTGCGCGGGTGACAGCGAGGGGAGCGGTGAGCTGCAAGTCATGTAGGACGTAGCGGTCCACCCGGCCGTCGGGCGCCGCGGCGGGCAGGTCCACCCCGAACAAGTGTGCCGTGGCGGCGTTCAGGCGTATCGTCTCTGGCATGGCAGGGGTCAGGAGCAGCAGCCCGGCACGGCGCAATCCGACTCGCACCACGATCTCCGTCACGGGCTTCCCCAGGATGTCCGCGGCCATGTCGAAGGGATTGGCCCCGAACACCGCACCCTGGAACACGGTGCCCGGCGCCGCTTCCTGAATGGTAAAGAAGGTTTTCAGGTTGCCTGATCCTGTCGCGTCGGCGATGCGCTTGGAGTAGCCGCCCTCCGTGTCCAGGTTAAGCCTGCAGACCAGGGGCCGTAGCAGCGCGGCTTCTTGCGCCTCGAACACCGAGGCCAGCCAGGGTAGCCGCGCCATGTGTCCGGCGTAATCGCGCCGCGGCATAACCGGCGACGCCCGTAGCAGCCCCAAGGCGGATGCCAGGGCAAAACCCATCGCGCGGTCCCCGACCAGCCCGGCTGCGGTGGCCGTGCCCGAGGGGACCGCAAGCGAATGGTAGGCAAATGGCGTCAGGGCCTCGGCTTGCATGCCGACCGCTTGGATGGAGGAGGCCATGCTTTGTCCTCCCAGTCCTAGTGCTTCTCGAACCAGGCGTCGAAGAAGGCGGCGACTTGGCGCGCTGTTTGGCCGTATTCCTCTGCAAGGGCTGGGTCACCAGCTTCGACCGCCTGAATGCGTGCGGACTGACGCGCCGCTACCTCCGTTGCATCGATGCGGATTGGGTAGGCTGCGGCGAACACACGGTCGAGCGCTTCGGCTGCCTGATCTGCGTTGTCCTGCCAGCCGGGTGCCGCGCCCGCGGCGGCCTGGTTCAGTGCAACGTAAGGACTGGCCACCGCTCGTTCCATGCGGCCGGCATAAACCCCAAGGATGCGATTGCGGACGTTGACACCGTAGATGGAGGTCTGTCCGCCATAGGCGCCGGCGAGGCCGATGGCGAGCAGCAGGTGGTCCAGCGCCTCGGGCGGTGCAGTGCGCCCGTTCAGCGTCAGTACCTGCAGCAACAGCGTTCCAGGACGAACGAAATGGCGGTCAAAGAGGTTGACGCTATTGCGCTTCTCCTGGGGGTTGAACAGCGATCCATCTTCCGCGGCGCGGTTGTGGAATGTCGCATCCACGCAGTCCTCGTAGGATGCCAGGCTGATAGCGTCGGAGTAGGAGACCCCTGCTTTGACCGGCAGGACGTTGCCTCCTTTCTCGGCGCTGTCGCCGAAAACGAGCGTGTTCAGATCGAACCCGTCCGACGCCTTGCCCCGGGCCGGGAACGCCGTGCGGTTTTGGGGCGAACGCCCGCCGGCGCCAAACAGCCGCAGCACCTGCAGCCCGCGCGCGCGCTCGCCGAACTTGAACTTGTTGGCAACGGCGCGGACACGCCGTACGCCATCTACCGCAATGTCGGTGATCTCCGGGTCGGCGTTGCGGAAGGCGGCCGGGGCGATGACTTCGCGTAGCACCGGGATAGCGATGGCACCCAGGTTGCGCAGTGCCGGCTGCACATAGGCGTCGTTGCCATCATGGGCCTCATGGGTCAGCGCGTCGAGCGCACCGAGGTAGGGCAGAAGAGCATTCATTGGGTCGCCTCCATGGGGGTCTGATTTTCACGTTCTTGGGTGGCAGGGCGCTGACGGAACAGCTCCAGCGCACGACGCTCGAAGGCGAAAGCGTAGATGGCGAAGGCAACCCGGCGGTTGCGACTGGCAGGAGCTTGTCCGGCAAAGGCGCCAAGCCAAACCTGGTCAACAAAGACCTCTGCTGCAGCGACCAGAGCTTCGGATAGCGGCTGCTTTTCACGAGCAACGGCAGCGGCAATCAGGTCGCGCCTAGCCAGGGTTCGCTCCAGCATGCCGGCAACCGCAGCCAGCAGGCTCGCGCGCGAGGTCTGGCCGAGGCTACGGGCCGCCCCTACGGCGTCCAGAGCCTCTCGCAGACAAGTCTCGGCAACCCCGGCGCCGTCGTCACGGCGGGGCACCTTTTGCACCCTGGCGCATGCCTCGGCGTAGGCGACCAGGGCAGCATCGGTTTCGGACATCTCTCTCGGCTCCTGTGCGAGTTGTTGAGCGAAGGCGCGGATGCGTGCGGCGTTGGGGTCATCGTCGTGCCGCGCTATGCGCGCCAGAGTGTCGCAGGCGGCGCCGAACCGGGTGCGGGGGTCAGCCATGGCCATGGCCAGCTCCGTTCCGAAGCCGGCCGCCTTTGCGACTGCGGCGAGATTGCCGAGCCGGATCGCCGTCGGGCGGAGCTGCTCTACCCGGAACGAGCGCCCGCCGAGGAACATCTCCAGCGCGGGCGGCAGGAAGTCGAAGTGAACAAAGGCCGGCTCCGGCCGTGGCAACCCTCGGAACACATGGATCGGCCGACCTAACCGAAGTGCGGCGCGCAGCACGATGTCGGCAAAGTCTATCTGACCGAACTCACGATCCGTCCCGACAAGGCGAATGGGAATAACCTCATACCGGGCGATGCGCAGCCGGACGCGCTGCAGCTCGGTCTCAACAAGCGCCGGCTTGTCACCGCCGTTCTTTTCCCGCAGCAGGTCGAGCAGCGATGCCGTGGCAAGCTCCTGGTCCCCGGCATGGACCAACGCGCCGAACAGCCCTGCTGTTGTTGGGGAGGAGATGAATGCTGGCACATCGCCGCCCTTGCCACGTCCGGACTGCTGGTGAACGGTCTGCCGCAGCAGGTGTTCCGCCTCGGCGACCGGTGAGACAAGGGTGCGCGACTGCACGCGATCGAAGGGCTCCGGCCTACCGGATCGGCCGGAGAAAGCGGACACCTTGACCCCATACAGGCCGGACCGCCCGCTGATTGCGGCTGAAATCGGTGTGGGCTGATCGGTGAAGTGGCAGCGACCCTCTGCCACCTCGTTGGCCGGGGCGACACGACGTCCCGCCAGCAGGGCGCGGTAATGATGCTGCAATGCTTCACTCAAGCGCAGGTTGCGGCGGTCAATCTTGGCTTCCAGCCCTGGCCGGTCCTCGGTGCCTTCCAACCACAGCACTGCTAGGCCACCTGGCCCCAACAGCGCCTCGTGTAGTTCGCCATCCTCCTGCGCCAGCGCCGCCGCGGTCACCGCCAGGATCATGCGGCGGCTTTGGGCCTGCCGCGCCGGAACTTCGTCCAGCCACGCCGGCAATCGGTCGCCCAGCGCTGCTCGCAGCTCTATCTCTCGCCGCTCTACGCTTGGGATGCCTAGTGTTTGAGGGGCATCCGCGCAGCACAGCAGAACCGCAAGCGTCTGGGCATCGAGCAGAAACGGTTTGAGCACATCATCGGTGTAGGATCGGGCTGTCCACATCGGGCGGAGCTGCCGAAGCATACCCCAGTCGGGCGCCAGGCCGAGCGGCGCAAGCAGCCCATCCAGGGGGGCTGCAAAGCTGCCCATCACATCCGCCTGGCAGAACAGGAAGGCGGTGCGCCGGGCCGGCGGCATCATCTCGAACGCTGCACGCAGCGTCACCAGGTTCCCGGGAGCGTCTAGCAGGTCAATCGTGCCGCGGGGATTGCAGTCGGGCCGGATGGTCGCACCCAGCCGCGCCGCGGCTGCGACCAGCGCATGGTCCACCAGGGTGTCTGCGTTCTCCTCCGGCACGACGGCGAGCAGTATGCCGTCATGATGCATCTCGACCAGCGGCGGGAAGCCCCAATGCTCCGTGCAGGCGACGGACAGCCCGGCCAGGATCTCGTCCAGCAGGAAGGGCGTGTGCGGGTCAGCGATGCGGATGGTGCGCCACCCGCGCGCCAACGTGTCGGTCCGCAAGCCGGCGAACCCGCCGATCTGCTCGACGGCAGCAGCAGCGCCGCGCGCCGTATCCAGAAAAAGACCATCCACCCTGTCGGCAAGCCGGACGGATTGACAGTCCAGCAGTCGTTCACGCGATGGTGGTGCATGGCCCGGCCGTAAGTGGCCGCCGCGCGTGACCTCGACTTTCTGAATGAGTGGCAGCATGTCAGCGCCGGTAAGCGTCACGCCTGCATCGGCCAGAAAACGGTCCACGCGGAAGCGGACCATTGCGTCATCCACGTCTGCCACGGTCAGGTCCGCAGCCCTTGGGCGTTCCAGGATCTTGTCGAGGTCGTGCAGGAACGCAACCGCCGCGATGACGGTCAATCTCTGCCGCAGCTGTTTCGGGTCCAGGGTAAGCAGCGCGGTCACAAGGTCGAGCGCCGCGAACACCAGGGCGCCGCGGGCCACCGACATCAGATGATCCAGCAGCGTGACGTTGGTGTAGGACGCCCGCTTGGCCTGCTCTGCTTGGTCTGGATGCCAGCCTCCCTTGCCTGAGATCGTGCAAAGGAACGGCGCACGGATGTCTGTCGTCCGCCCTGCCGTGATTTCGCGTCGCTTGCCCTCGGGCAGAATGCCCCCGCCTGCGTCGCGCTCTGCAGGCGCATAGACGCCGCCGTTGACCACCGTCCTAAGCAGGTCCTCATAGACGCTGCTTGCAAGCGCGACGCCGTCCCGGGTGGTCAGGGTCTGGCTCATGACCGATCCGTCCAGGGCAGCGCGACACAACCGAATCCGTATCGGCACTTCTCGCCAATCCCCGCATACCAGGCAGCGCGGAGGTCATCGTCCGATCCCTCCAGCGTCACCGGCACATCGAAGCCCGGCACGTAGATGTCGCGGCCCTTCGCTGCTCGGAGCCGGACCGGAACGGCCCTTCCGGCGCGTACCGCAAGCGACAGGCAATCTGCCCTGACTGCGAGATGGACCGGACGGCCAAGCCGGCGTGTCAATCCCGCGGAGATTGCCGCCGACAGGTCCACCCCGTCCAGAACCTCTATGAAACGGCCTCGATCCCTTGCGTCTCGTCGATTGCCGATCACGAACGGTGACAGCGGGCGCACCACAAGAATTCCTTGTCCGGGCGTGACCGGGTCGGGCATCGCGGACGTATGGCTGCCGGAAAGGTTCAGCCGGTCGCCGTTAGAGGACGCGACTTGAACTGCTGCCGGCTCCAGGCGGCGCAGCCCATCTGCGATGACCGGGTCGCTGGTGGCGACGACAATCGCCCGCAGAATCTTCGTGCCACCAGTTGCGAAGCCCTCCGTCGCAAAGGTCCAGGGTCGGGCTGTGAAGCCAACGAGGTCGGTGGTCTGCAACCCCGTTGCAGCTAACCCAGCGACAATCGCAGCGTGGACACTATCGGTGTAACGAAACCGAATGCGCGGCGACCCCGGCTGCGGAACGATGATGAGTCGATACATGGCCGATCCTGTGTCGGTTCTAATCGCATGATCGTGCTACTGGTGGTTCTGAACAGCAAGAGGGTAAGCTGTGCGATCATCGTACAGGTACAACCAGATGGATCAGCTTACACGCGAATGGCAGATCTTGGAGCTGCTCGCCTTCTGGGGAGGTGGAACAACCGCGGAGGAATACGCGCGAGTCTTGAACGTCCGGCGTGAGGCGGCACAGCACAAGGTCAAGGCATTCCGGATACGGCACCCTGACGCTCTGACCTATGACCGCTCAGCAAGACGGCTCCGGTTCACGGCCCATCCTGACGTGTTGCGTTACAGCCCGAACGAACCCGACAGTTTGCTGAACTGGCTGCTCGGAGAGCAGATCGCTGCTGCGGCACGTGGAGCGGCCAGCCCGCTTCCCTTGCCCTTGGTGGATGTGAGCGCGCTCGTTCCCCATCCGGCGTTGCCGGAGGCTTTGCGTGCAGTCATCACTTCCGTTGGGCGTCGCCGCACCATGCAGGTCCGCTACGTCTCCCGGCAAAGAGTGTCGTGGATCGAGTTCTCACCGCACACCGTCGTCTGGGCGGCAGGCCGTCATCATGTGCGGGGTTATGGGATCTCCAGCCCGTACACAGATGGCAGATGGATCGACTTGGTGCTCGCGCGCATGGCCATCGTGGAGGACGGCACCGACCTGGCTTACGTCAGCGGCGACCAAGATGCAGATTGGTACGTCGAGCAGGATGTTACCTTCCGGTTCGCGCCTGACCTTCCGGCGCGGGACCGTGACGCCCTGCGACGCGACTATGGGCTCAGCGGCAGCGATGACCTGCTCGTGGTTCATGGCGTCAGGCGCGCGCTGAAGCAGTACGTGATCCGTGAAGTCGAGGGCCGCCGCATCGAAGGGCGTGCTGACCCAGTATGGGAAGCATCCGTCCTACCCTGATGCACGCTTGCTTGTGTAACGGCTCTAGTAACTGAATGCGTTTTAACCAGGCCGATTTTCCTGGGTGTTCAGCCTTCTCTGGCGCGCGGCTCTCAAATCCTGCTTCTGTAGAGGCTTACCAGACATTGACTACTGTGGACTTGTCGTTGCTGCTTCTTCCCCGAATGCCCTTAAAGCCCACCCCTTTCAGGGTGTTTATTAATTGATGAGGCCAATTATAGATGCTGAGGGTATTGGTAAATCGGTCGTATCTGCTAATTTTTACTTTATTATTGCGAGTGGGTCGAGCAACCCAGTCCGCGGCCCTGGGACCATGCTCCCCAGGCAAGCCAGAAGGCAGCCACTCAGCGGCCGGCGCCTACTGAAACACCCTGAAAAGGGTGCCCTTAAAGCCCGTTTTGGAGGTCATGGTGTGGGCAGTCGCTTGCGGTTTGGCTGGACGGCGCGGTGGAGCATGAGGCGGATCATGGCCGGGGTAACCATGGCCTCGGACACTTCTGGCAGGTGCTCGTAGTCCCTGGACAGCCGGCGCCAGCGCCCAAGCCAGACAGGTGTGCGCTCAATGGCCTAATCGCAAATGACAAGTTCTGCCTGACGCGCACGGCCCGGCTGCGGTTGAGTTGGCCTCGGGGACGGGGCCGCCTGCGTGCGGATCGTCCCCAACCTTCTGGTGAGGTC